>OGUC01000001.1_pt1 | contig 232431 bp, 195 predicted proteins | sample 1573701 | NCBI WGS metagenome assembly OGUC01 (sample SAMEA2582017, study PRJEB24529) | metagenome | biome: Human gut stool | place: China | collected 2011
GGAAATGTTTCCACTTGATTTGCAGGAGTTCTATTCTGCTATAGGTTTATCTGCAGATGTTTTGGATGTTATCCGTAAAAACTGGGAAGAAAAGACGCCTGTAGATAATTTTGTACATCATGAATTGATGAGAGCTTTTCGCTTGTATTTGATAATAGGAGGAATGCCGCAAGCTGTTCAGACCTATTTGGATAGCAATAATTTACAGCGTGTGATTGATGTACAGAAGAGTATTCTTTTGGAGTATCAGCGTGATATCATGAAATATAAGATGGATGACAACAATCAAAAGTTGTATATCCAGGAAATATTCCAATTGATTCCTTCTGAATTGAATGCTAAAAACAAGCGTTTTATTCTTAAAAGTTTGAATCAGCAAGCTAGATTTGCTAATTATGAAAATAGCTTTCTTTGGCTTCGGGATGCTGGTGTGGCTCTTCCTACTTACAATGTAGAGGAACCTAAATTACCATTGTTGCTGGCTAAGACAAGAAACCTTTTCAAATTATTCCAAAATGATGTGGGGTTGCTGATCAGTCAGTTTGCTGATGGCATTCAGTTACGTCTTTTAAACGATGAACAGTTTATCAATTTTGGAGCCATCTATGAGAATGTGGTTGCTCAGGAGTTGAAAGCTCATGGCTTTGACCTCTATTACTTTAACAATAAGCGCTTGGGAGAGTTGGATTTTGTGGTGGAGTACAAAGGACAGGTTTTGCCAATAGAGGTGAAGTCTGGTAAGGATTATGACCGTCATAATGCGCTTTCGAATGTAATGGCATCAACAGAATACAAAATTCCTCATGGTTTGGTACTTTGTAATAGAAATGTAGAGACAAAAGGAAAGGTGACTTATGTTCCGATTTACATGCTGATGTTTCTGGAAAAAGATTCTGTTCAGAATATAACCTATAAGATGGATTTGTCAGGATTAAAAGTGTAAAACTCCGGTTCAGGGGAGATTGTCCGTGGATAGACAATCTCCCCTGAGCCCTTTTGTTGGCTCATTTTCAGATTAGGCGGAACAGGGTTAGGGCTCACCGAGGAAGTAGAGGATGTAGGAGACTTGCATCGGGGTGAACTCCTTGCAGTTCTTGCCGTAACCGGTGGCGGCGAGCTTCTGGAGAAGGTCGGGGATGCGCTGGATCCATCGCATCAGGTGAGCACTGGCTACTGCTGGAGTAGCATCGGGAAAATATAGAAGAGCTAGCTCTTGCTTGGTATAACTTCTTAAATCCATAGTTTTGTTTGATTTTTATGAGGGTTATGAATGAGTTGCGGTTCATAAGCTACTGACTTTTTCATCGTAAGTCTCTGACTTTTGCATCGTAAGTCTCTGGCTTTTGCATCGTAAGTCTCTGGCTTTTGAACCATAAGTCTCTGACTTTTGCACCGTAAGTCCTTGGTTTCTGTTTCGGAAGTAACTGGCTTTTGGGTGACAGGGTGACAGGGGTGACAGGGAATTCTGAAGATTTACTCTCGCGCGGGCAGGCAGGAAAAATCAGGCTGAAAGTTCCTGCCTGCCCGCGTGCGAGGCGAAATGTTGAAAAACTCGTGTCACCGTGTCACCGTGTCACCCTGAACCGGATGGAACCGATGGTTTGGAGGAACGGCTAGAAGGGGGCATCATCATCGCATTGCGGCGGGTTGATGCAGACGGATACCTGGTAAGCCTTGATTTCCTCGGCTGTACGGACGATTGCCCTGTAACCACGGCTGTGCTTGGTGCGCATCTTTTCGAATCCGAGATCATTGAAAGCCTTGCCCAGTTTCGAACTGTTCAGCTTCTGTGAGAGGTTGCAACTGATGATCTGCATCGCTCTGGCTATGGACACGAACTCCCCTGTCTCCGCCTCCGTTGGCTTTCGGAAGTAGAGATCCACAAGTTCCTGTTCTAGTCGGGGCGCCTCAAAAGCGCGGTTGTGCCGGTTCTGCTTTTCTATCTCCTCATCGGTGAACCAGTAGCGGAAATCACTCTTGTAGAGGGCGTAAGCCTGGGCGTAGATGCCTTCGTAATTGAACGGATGCTCACGGGGTGAGAGGATGCTCTCTATCTCGTAGGGCAGCCAGCGACGGTTACCGGTAGGGTCGCTCAAAAACTCGGGATTGTTGCCCGTGCCGCAGAAGGTGTTGATATGCTTGCGCTGCTCGGCATAATGGCCGTATGCCGCCCTTTCGTTGGTATACTGCATCGTTACCACAGCCTTCAGCTGGTTCAGTTCCGACGGACTCATCGTGTCGAGCTCTTCATAACAGATGAGTGCATACTGCGAAAGGGCGATGATATCATCCTTCGTCATGCGCCTGGCATTCGCCTTCGTATAGAAGTATTGCTTCAGTTCCGGCGGCAGAAGATAGTTGAACCAGGTGGTCTTGTAGGCGCCCTGTCTGCCGATGAACACCAGGATGACATTGTTTACGGCACCTTCGTCTATCCATCCTGCTATCATCGCCACGAGCCATTTCCTGAGGGCTTCACAGAAGGGCATCACGGGGTCTCCCTTCATCTTTACCGTGGCAGCGAGTTCGGCTATATAGTCCTTGTCGCCTTCCTGCCAGGGTGGGAGATTTTCCAGATAATCGGTGAAGGGATTGTAGGGCGGGCTATAGTCGCTCTCGATGACATTGATCATGTCGCTCTTGCTCACCCTTGCGGTTAGCGACATGTTGCTCCATAGCGTATTCAGATTGCGGTCCTGGAGGATTCGCCATTTCTCCTTCAGATACTCGTAGCGCAGGGTGATGAGGTTGAAGCGGAGTTTGATATGCCCGTCGAGGAAGTCTTTGATTTCATCTACGGTGGCATAGGGAATCTTTCCGGTTTCTGCCTTCGCCTTCTGTGGGTGAGTGGTGTTGTCGTAGCACGATTTGAACACCTGTTCTACGTCGTCGTATTCGGGAAACTGCCTGATAGCCCACTGGGTGGCTTCTTTCCTGTCGTACCGTTTCTTAGCCATCATGTAGCCCACCCGCATCACATACTGGTTGTGGTTGCCGGGTTCGTACCTGATCTTTTCGCTTTCCAGCTTGGGTTTGACGATCTGCTCGTAGTAGTCGGCGATGCGTTCCTGTTTCTTTTTCTTCTGGGCGGTCTTGAGCGTAGCCGAATGGAAATGGCTGATTTCCTCGGCGCTGAAGGCTGTGGCTTCAGGATTGAAATAGACTTCGGGGTCGTAGGCGAGTCCGCTGAGCCTTGTGATGTTCTTGCAGAGCGGATCGCTTTCCTTGCCGATGAGATGCGCGTAGTAGTCGTTTCCCATGGCGAAGGCGGCGGGATAATCATCGCCTTCGTAGCGGTAGATGACGCGCAGTCCATTGCCGCTCATGGTAACGTAACAGAGCAGGGTATGGGCATCGTGGCAGATTCTCTCTTTGAGCGAGCGCAGGGTGCCGTCATCCGGTTTTTCTGTGATGTGGTCGAAGTCGACCAGCGACAGATGTGTGAGACTCCGGATGTTGTCCTTGCCTTTTCCGCCTTCGAAGATGCAGGCTACGGCGAAGAGGGGTGCATCGTGTTTGTACGACTTATTCCCCGTTTTCCGGTAAGACTCGGTGAAAAACCTGAGTTTCTCATCTTCCTTCATGAAGGTTACCAGGCCTTCCAACTGGCCAGGTGAAGGAATCTTGCTGGCCATGTTAATGAATGTACTGATGTTCATCATCTCCTAAAAATTTTATATTGTTATACAATATATGTATCAGTTGTTCGTTTTATTATAGGTAAGCAGATTGTTGTATCTGTTTTACACGATGCAAAGATACTAAAAAGAAAATAAAAAAGAGTTCCCGTAGTGGGAACTTGTAAATAAATATATTCAATAATTTAATTTTTTTTAAGATGAAAATTGAAAAATTTAATGCAGACAACAGCCGTTTCGGTGTTGTTCTGAGTGAAGTGATGAAGAACCATCATGTATCTGGTTCTGATCTGATGTTTTATGCTGGGATGCATAAGGAAAACATTTTTGCAATCTAAAAGGGTAAGGGCGATTATCGGCTCAGTGTTTATGTGAGGATTGTTTCTGCTCTTCGGTACTTTATCGAAGATCCGGCAGAATACGCCCGAGTGAAGCAACGCCTTATCGAAGCAGCCTTCGATGATGGTTACTTTTATAACAGATAATTCTTTTGAATTGGATTTTTAAATTAAAAAGTGGAATCCGGCAACCGCCGGATTCCACTGATATCGTATTTTCACCCTGTGCGGGTGGAATTTCAGATGAATGCCTGATATCCAAAATTTGTTTCAGTTGTATGTTTCCAAATATCCTCTTGCACCATATAATGGTACATTGGTAATATCGTCCTGTTCCCGATAGTCGCTCATCGAAAAGCGCAGGCCTTTCATGCCGGGATTTTTGGCAATAGTCATTTTCAAAGACTTTGACTGAAGATTCTCCTCTGCCTTTACTTCTACCGGTATGACCTGCATTCCTACCTGAATGACAAAGTCTAGTTCCAGCTGGCTGTTTTCCTTACTATAATAATATATAGGAATCTGACGCAGCGATTCCAGCTGACAGCAAACGAAGTTTTCCGTAAAATCACCTTTCCCGGTATTGTCATTACTAGGAAGCAGAAGCAAGGCTGGCGGAGTTTTACTCATAGCCCCCAGCAGTCCACAATCCAAGAGATACAATTTGAAGGCACTGATATCCTCATGAATCTTCAGAGGAAGCCCCAAAGTCTTCACCCTACTGATTTTATATACCAGTCCTGCATCTATGAGCCATTGGATTGCCAACTCATAATCCTTGGCTCTGGCACCTTGTTTTACAATACCATAGATGAACTTTTTATTCTCTTTGGCTAGTTGGGAAGGGATGGAGTTCCATACCTGGTTGATTCTTACTACCTGCTCTTTTGGTGCATGCTTGGAAATGTCTTTTTCGTAGGCCCGAATAATTTCCTCCTGTACTTCCCTTACGGCATTTGCATCATTGGTTTCTATGAACTTATTTACGGCTTCGGGCATACCGCCAACAAGGTAATATTCACGAAGATGCTGAATATAGAGTGTTCTGAGCGATTTTACCACATCCCACATTCCATGCTGCAGCAGATCCATACGCTGCTTGAAACCACGTGCCCACAGAAACTCCTCGAATGTCATCGGATACATTTCCAGGGTGTTAACCTTTCCCACAGGATAGGATTCTCCCTGATGAAGAGACAAGCCGAGAAGGGAACCGGCTACTGCCACATGATATTCCCGTGCATTTTCACAGAAATACTTCAACGAGGCAAGTCCACGATACAACTCCTGTATTTCATCCATAATGATGAGAGTCTTGCCGGCTTCTATATTAACACCAGTAATAGCTCCGATGGTGAGAAGGATGCGATCTATATTATAGTCTGAAGCAAACAAATCCTTAACCATGGCATTGTTGTCACAGTTAATGTAGGCCACATTTTCAAACTCACGTTGCCCAAATTCCTTCAAGATATAAGTTTTGCCAACTTGTCTTGCTCCCAACAGAATAAGGGGTTTTCTATCCTCTCTGTTTTTCCAAGCAATGAGGTCTTGCATGATAAATCTTTCCATATATTGCTTTTTTGCTGCAAAAATACTGAAAATTAATGAAATAGTAAAATATATCACATTTTTATGAGGGACTTTTTGAAAGATTAACACACTTTTATGAGGGACTTTTATGGCTACATATACACTTTTATGAGGAACTTTCTGTTTTGCTTTCAGGTCAGGAGGGTCACAATGTCTTAGTAGCCTTTCATTGGTCAATAATTCAGGTGTTCCAATTTACCTGTTGTTCAGATCTGGTTGTACTCAGTATTCAGTACATCGTCAAAATCGAGAAAAATTATTTTCTTCATACACATTATTTTATTGGATAATGAGAGATGTGCTAATCCTAAGAGAGTGCTTCACGGTATGAACCAGTGAAAGCAACTCCCTTGTAGTGGTCGGTATTGAATAGCCAAGAAGTCATCTCATTTTGAAAGCTTTTTCAATATTAATATTCTCATAAATAACCTTAATTAAAACCGGACAGGTCTTCAAATACTCTAAGAAATATGCTATATCAAAAAACTTTATCTTTCAACATATTCTTCAGAATCGTTTATCTCTTCGGCAAAATCGATGATTTCTACATTATACTCTTTAAGTATCTTCTGCCAATCCTGCGATAGGGTTATTCTATTCTTTGAGTCTAAGTAACGTTTCGCTTTCCAGATTCTATCCTGTCCCAAGAATATTTCACTTTTTGATTCTGCATCATCATTCATGTAAAATGCAACATTGGCATGATCGTCATCCCAAATACTTCCATTAACAGAAAGCAAATCATATAGGATGGCCAGTTTCCTGTGACTCCATTGCTTTTCGTTTCTGTCCAAAGTCTTGTTTTCAAAAAAGAACTCGCATCTTTTTTGTTGAAGTAGTTCCTGGATATTCAGACCTTTGTTAAAGAAATCTTTGTAGAAGCTAATGAAATGCTTTGTTCGGACAATCCTCTTCCATTCGCTGGTTTCGTAATTGCTATAATACCAAGGCGATTGCTGTTCCCAAAATGCCTTGTTGTCCACAACATAAAATAGAAGTATTTTCTTAATGTCTATGTGTGACGTATTTGTAGGCTCTGTGCCAAGAAGACTGACAATTTTATCCTTGAATGATGTTATGCTATCGAGGAGCATGTTTCTGGCAATAATCTCTTTATCCTGGAAAAACTCAAGAATGGTATTACCTCCTACACCCTTACCATCCAGGAAGTAGGGAAGCTCCTGAATTTCCCAGATACAGGATTCTATCTTGCTCGTGTTGGCTTCATCAGAGAAGTAGAGACTAGATAAAAGTACTTCTTCTTCACTGAAGGTCTTACTGTTGATGTTATCCTCCTCTTCTTCGTCTTTCGTAGCAATATCAATTTCGTGGATACGTCCACTTTTGTTAATGAACGCATTGACTATTGTTTCGATAGATGTTGCAGAACGTTTGTAGCACCGGAATCTGATGTAATAAAAATGCAGTAATCTCACCAAAAGCTGGTCATCTCTTTCTGAGTCTTTGCACTTTTTAAAATATGCCATCCATGGCCAAAAGAGCATAGACTTGTTTCTGGCGATAGACTTATTCTTGTAGTCATTCCTTACTTCCTGGTTACCACCTCTTGGATCACTAATGTCCCATTTGCCATCATAAGTGTTTATCTCATTCCAAAGACAGTTGATAAATGAGTCGAACCAACCTGTGTAAAGACCATTGTAGAGAGACTGCAGTTCATTTCTGAATTCCTGGCTGCAGATATGCATCAGACCAGTCATATAGTTTTTTATGACATCGACCTTAATATTGCTTTCCTTTTTGGATGGATCATTGAAATATTCCAAGCCTTCAATACAGGCAAGAAAATTGTTGAATCCCTTGTCTGCATTCACATTTTTGGCATTTCCTTTTGTCCTGTTTCTCCAGAAGAAAGTTTGCCACTCCTCCCATTTACGGCCGTATTTTAAGAGTTCTGAGCTAGGCAAGACTCTTGATTTCTGCATTTCATTATCAGATAACTGCTCACCACGAGAATTCATTGTTATGTACAGTTCCTCGCCCTGAGATGTTGCTTCTGTTTTGAAGTGCCAGAAATGAATATTTGTGAGAAGATAATCAAAGTAAAAATTTGATGCGTTACCAAAAATTTTCTTGATTGATTTGAGTGCAGAAATCATGGACATCACTGTCTGGTCACTTTTGTAATCATCAAGGAACCAGTGAGGAGAATTGTTTAAATCCATGATGAAATCAAAAGCGCTGCAGCCTTCTTCTCTAGCATGTCTTATCAATTGAACTAGGAACTGCTGGGTCAGACTTCTGACTTTGTAGGTGAAGCCCATATGCAAATCATCCTCATCTGCTCTACATATTGTCAAGAAATCATCAGTTCTCTCTTCAATGGTTGCTCTATAGAGAAGAAGCAAAAAAAGAGTAGTGATTCTCTGTTGGCCATCAATGAGAAATTCATCAAGGATTCTCTCACTTTCGTACTTTACATATGAGGGCTTGTAGGAATAGAGGAATCCTACGTTTATGTTCTTGTTTGTGTGAACATGGTGGCATTCCTGACAAGGAGAGCCTTTTTTCTCCAACTCCTGAAGAAATTTTTCCAACACATCACTATTGTTACCCCATACATATTCTCTCTGTATCTCCGGAACAATCATATTGTTCAGAGAAAACAGAGTTAGAAGGTTTTCATCTTTAAGATATGCGTTATGCTTGCTCATTTGATGTATTTAAGAAGTTACTTATTCGTTTAATTATATATTCTCGTCTTGCAAGGATATCAGACCTATCCCATCGGTTCATCATTTTCATATCGATGGATTCGTCATGGCGCTCTAGAAAAATCTTGTTGAAAGCATCATATACATGAGGTCTGATAAAGAAACCTTCTTGAGACTTACGCATGATATCTATTCGTTTCTCCAAGAAAAAGTCATTTCCATAGCCTCTGTTGACAGATTCATGAAGCACGCACATATTTCCAAGAGAATTGACCGGTATGACTTTCTCAATTCTATTATTGATACGAGACTTAATACCATCTTTCCAGTTTTGACTTTCCCAATCTATATCGCAGTCATTAATATAGATCTTTTCTTCTTCACTGAGCGATTGGTTTATGATATCAATATATTCTATGAGAATCTGTGTTTGTTTTATCTTGTCCTTGATTCTGTCTCCAACGGGTGTCTGCGGGAATATATGTTCTAAGTCTTCCTTGTAGGCCTTGAAGTGTCTGGCAGGAAGACATGTACTATTCGAAGAGAGGATGCTGATGATGTCGAGTAATACCGATACCGTAATCAGCTTATTATCATACCAGTTTTCTAAGAACGCGGTTTTTTCATTTTCCTCTTTGCATCTTTCCGATTGATTGATTAAATCATTAAAAACTTCGGTGCTTGCAATTCTTTTCTTTAGGAAGCGAATGAAGTCTTTCCTATAAAGCTTCTTCCATTGGCATAAAAGCTCTTTGAAGCTAAGAACTGGCTCTTCTTTTATCTTTTCTCTAGCATAGATGCTTGTGAAGAGTATGAGATGGTATAGTTCTTTATCATTGTACCAGTTCTCCATTGTTCTTTGTAGCAATTGTAACTCATCTAAAAAGCCATCTTCTATTACTTTCTTCTCGAAGAATTCCATATCCAGCACACCTTCTCCGTATGCCAGAACATACAGTTTATAGAGATGGTTTATAGGGTATGTTACATCATTGAATGATATGGACTCCTCATCTGGGACTTTGGATTCTTTAGTGAATTGATGAAAGTAGTTCTTCTTGTTTTCGTCAGCCCACCAAAGGTTAATGCGGTCAAGCATAAGTCCTATCTTTACTCTTCGCTCGTTAATCAATACGTTCTGTTTTATGCTGTCATCAATTTCTCCAATCTCTTTTTTGGCAACTCTAGTAATGATTAATGCACGGATAAGGTCGGCTCCATCCAAAGGGACTCTTTTTCCGTTCAAATTTTCAAACAACTCCTGCTCCTCGATATTCTTAGGGAGATTCACAATTAGCTTGACATGGTTGAGAATCTTGTCTTTCATCGCTGTAACTGAATTAGGATTGGTTTCAAACCAAGTCTGGATAGCCTTGTAAGCATTGAACAAATAGAATACGTCCTGATAGTCGTAGTCCTTTCCTTCAATGCTTGAAATCTCCAGAAATTGCTCCCAATTCTGTATGTTCTTGAGTTCGTTAGGTTTGAAAATATATTCCTTGAGAAACTCTTCTGTTTCCTTTCTTACATTATATTGCAACTTCTCGTTGATTAACTCATATTCGTTGAGATATGAAAGGATGACAGTAAGGGTAGTCAGCCTTTGCTGTCCATCCACAACGTTGAATGTCTTAGAATCCAGACTCTCAACAAGAGTGATGTTCTGAAGACAGTAAAAAAGATTAAGGTCCTCATTGAGTGAGAACTCATAGATGTCTTTTAGCAAACGCTCGATGTCTTTTGTATCCCATTTGTATCCTCTTTGATAAGGAGGAATGGAATATGTCTTCCCTTGCAAATAGGAGTCGAACAGTTCTTTAGAACTATAAAGTAATTTGTCGCATGCTATCATATTAGAATTTTGTTAAAATTTGTTCTTTGTATTTTTTGCATCATAATATACAAAAGCTATACATCTTTGTTTCATAGCTTTGATTCTGTGCCATTTTTGTATATTACATTTGTTATTGATAACGTTTCGACAGCAAAGATATTGCCATGGTGTGCCTTTTTTGTTCATACTACCATAAATTTTATCAAAACTACAGATTTCTGATAGGTTTCCAACAGGAAATGGCATTTGTTTTACTTTTGCCGATGATGTTTCTATACTCCATGCGGCAAGATTCATTTTAGACACAATATAACACTTTTGCTGCAGTAGTTATAGTAGTTCCCTGGCAATCCAAGCACAGGCCTCTGCGTCAGCCAGGGCATTATGGTTTTGGGTTAGGTCGTACCCGCAATAAGCAGCTACAGTTTGTAGTTGGTGGTTGGGTAGGAGAGATTCCAACTTTCTTCTGGAGGCTCGGCATGTGCAATGGAACTCATAATCGGGATAGTCCATCTGATACATTTGGAACAAAGACTTCAGGCATCCCTCGTCAAAGGGAGAGTTGTGAGCCACCAATGGCAATCCCTCAATCTTTGGCAGAATCTCAGCCCATACCTCTGGAAATACCCTGGCGTTCATGGTATCCTCCATGGTAAGTCCATGCACCCTAGTATTCCAATAGGAATAATACTCAGGCTCTGGCTTGATGAGACTGTAGTAGCTATCCACAAAATCTCACCATTCCTTACTATCACAATGCCTACGGAGCAAACGCTGGTTCGTTACTGGTTGGCTGTCTCAAAATCTATCGCTGCAAAATTCTTCATGAGTGCAAAGTTACTAATTATAGATGTAGTCACGTCCTCCCGCTACAATCACCTTGTAACTATTGAGATACTTTGTCTTGATGGTATGTTTGATGGTTTCTTTATCCATCTTGCCATTTGATATTTTTTTGCCCATATTCATGTTTGTTCATTAAGCTTATGCAAACGTTATGCAAAAAAGGTATGAAAAAGAAAAAGGCGGTAAATACGTTAAAATTGTATTTACCGTTTTTAACATTCCATGATGGAACTTGCCGTGCGGGCTGGAATTTCGCAGATACTTTATTATACTTCATCAGATTGTGATGAGGTTGCAAAAGTAAACTGTGTCAAATTACTTTGGTTGTAACTTGACACAGTTTTTTTATATCCCCAACTCTTAACGCAAGAACTTTCCGGTAAGGCTTGTCTTGCAGGCAGCTACTTCTTCCGGAGTTCCGGCTACAACGAGATTGCCGCCCTTGTCGCCGCCTTCCGGACCGAGGTCGATGATATAGTCGGCACACTTGATGACATCCAGATTGTGCTCTATCACTACCAGCGAATGGCCCCTTTCTATCAGGGCATTGAAGGCATGGAGCAGGCGCTTGATGTCGTGGAAGTGAAGACCCGTGGTAGGCTCGTCGAAGATGAAGAGCGTAGGCTCCTGTTCCTCCTTACCTATGAAGAAGGCGAGCTTTACACGCTGATTCTCACCACCCGAAAGCGAACTTGAATTCTGACCGAGCTTGATATAACCCAGACCCACATCCTGAAGCGGTTTCAGGCGGTTTACGATGATGCGGCAGTTGTCGAAGTCGCCCTCGTTGCGCTGCAACTTTTCATCGCTGAAGAACTCAATGGCCTCGTTTACAGTCATGTTCAGCACATCATTGACGTCTTTTCCGCCATAGCGAACCTCCAGGATATCGTGCTTGAACCGCTTGCCCTTACAAGCCTCGCAGGTCAGCGTGAGGTCTGCCATAAACTGCATCTCGATGGTAACATATCCCGCACCCTTACATTCCTCACATCTTCCGCCTTCGGTATTGAAAGAAAAGTATTGCGGCGTGAATCCCATCTGCTTAGCCAGTGGCTGGTTGGCAAAGAGGGCACGTATCGCATCGTATGCCTTCAGATAAGTGGCAGGGTTGCTGCGGGTACTCTTTCCGATAGGGTTCTGGTCAACAAACTCTACATGATGGATGCTCTTCCAGTCGCCATCCATCGATGTATATTCGCCTGGGGCATCTGCTACGAGGTCCAGACGGCGACGCATGGCAGGATAGAGGATTCCCTTGATGAGCGAACTCTTGCCTGAGCCTGATACACCGGTTACACAGGTGAATACGTTGAGCGGTATCTTAACATCGATGCCGCGCAGATTGTTCATCCGGGCTCCCTTGATTTCGATATACTGGTTCCAGGCACGGTGGCTCGTTGGTACCTTTATCTCCTCGTTGTGGGTCAGGTACTTGATGGTATAACTCTCCGGATATTCAGCCAGCAGCTTTTCCTGTTCTGCCTTATCGGTGGTTGAATATTCTGATGACGGACCGGCGTAGACTACTCTTCCGCCCAGTCTGCCGGCATCCGGACCGATATCGATGAGATAGTCGGCTGCCCGCATAATCTCTTCGTCGTGTTCTACCACAACCACCGTATTGCCCAGTTGCTGCAGTTCTTTCAGCACCTTAATCAGTCGGGCGGTATCGCGGCTATGGAGTCCGATACTAGGTTCATCGAGGATATATACGCTACCCACGAGCGATGAGCCCAGGTTGGTGGTCAGGTTGATGCGCTGACTCTCACCGCCGGAGAGGGTGTTGGAGAGTCGGTTGAGCGTAAGATAACCCAGACCAACATCCAGGAGGAACTGCAGGCGGTGGGTGATTTCGGTGAGCAGACGCTTGCTGATTTCCTTCTCATGCTCAGAGAGTTCCAGTTTCTTGAACCATTCGCTCAGGTTCACAATCGACATCTCAACCAGTTCGGTGATGCTCTTTCCGCCAATCTTCACATAGTTGGCTTCCTTCTTGAGTCGGGTACCATGGCAGTCAGGACAAATCGTCTTTCCACGGAATCGGCTCAGCATCACGCGGTATTGTATCTTGTACTGGTTCTCCTTTACCATTCTGAAGAACTCGTCGATGCTCACCCTTTCCTGCTGTTTACGTTTCTTCTCGCCAGGCAGACCGTGCCACAGCCAGTCCTTCTGCTGCTGAGTCAGTTCGAAATAAGGCTTGAAGATAGGGAAGTCGTATTCAGCAGCTCTGCGGATGAATTCCTTGAGCCACATACCCATCTTTTCGCCTCGCCAGCAAACCACACATCCGTCATATACGCTCATCGAAGTGTTCGGGATGACGAGTTTCTCGTCGATGCCTATTATGCTGCCGAAACCTTCGCAGGTAGGGCAGGCTCCGAGAGGAGAGTTGAAGGCAAACATATTGTCGGTAGGCTCTTCAAACTGCATGCCGTCAGCTTCGAACCGGGTAGAGAAGTCGTAGCAGATATTGCTTGGCAGGAAGACGAGGCGGCAGGCTCCATCGCCCTCATAGAAGGCAGTTTCGGCAGAATCCATCAGTCGGCTGATATCATCCTTCTCATCGCTTACCGAAGCACGGTCGATGACCAGGAAGATTTCTTCATCCTTCTGCTGCATTCTCTTTCTCAGTTTGTCGCCGCTTACTTCCAGCAGATCCTTGTCAGCCTGCTCCATGAAGTCTTCGATGCGTACGAATTCACCTTTTATATATATACGCGCGTAACCTTCCTGGTTGTACATCTCCAGCTGTTTGCCCAGACTGCGCCCTTCGATGACGTGGATAGGGGCGAGGATGACAAACCTGGTACCCTGGGAATACTGTCGGGTACAGGCGAGTACATCTTCGGTAGTATGGCGTTTTACCTCCTGTCCGCTGATAGGCGAATAGGTTTTTCCGATGCGTGCGTAGAGCAGTCGCAGGTATTCGTAGATTTCGGTGTTGGTGCCCACGGTAGATCGTGGGTTGCGCGAAATCACCTTCTGTTCGATGGCGATGGCAGGTGGCAATCCCTTGATGAAATCACATTCCGGTTTGCTCATACGTCCCAGAAACTGGCGAGCGTACGAAGAGAGCGACTCCACATAGCGGCGCTGGCCCTCTGCATATAAGGTATCAAAAGCCAACGATGATTTTCCCGATCCGGAGACACCCGTAATGGCAACAAACTTGCCCTGAGGTATCTTCACATCGATATTCTTGAGGTTGTTGGCTCTTGCCCCTTTTATTTCTATATATTTATCTTTTGGCATATTCTTTTTGCTTTTTATGATTAGGGTTGGAGGGGGACCAGCGATGGAATCGCTGGGAACGGGGGCGCAAGGGGGAAAGGCTCTTTTTACCTTTTTACTTTTTTACCCTTTTACCCTTTTACCTTTTTACCCTTTTACCTTTATTCATGGTGGTAAGGTTCACCTTTTATAATAGTACATGCGCGATAGAGCGCCTCGGTAAAGATAAGGCGCACCATCTGATGCGAGAAGGTCATCTTGGAGAGGGAGATCTTCTCGTTGGCGCGGTCATAGACAGACTGTGAGAAGCCGTAAGGACCGCCGATGACAAAGACGAGCCTGCGGGCAGTGGCCTGCTTGCGCTCTATCCATTTGGCAAATTCGATGCTTCGGAATTCCTGTCCATGTTCATCCATCAGCACCACGGTATCCGAAGGCTGGAGGAGTTTCAGAATCAGTTCTCCTTCCCGTTCCTTCTGCTGCTGTTCGCTGAGACTCTTGGTGTTCTTGAGCTCAGGAATGGTTGTTATGTTGAAAGGCATATAATGGGTGATGCGCTCGGCATAATCCTTGATGCCCGCAATGAAATGCTTGTTTACGGTCTTTCCGACCAGAATGAGTTCTGTCTTCATTTTCTTCCTATACACTTGAATTCTTCACTGAAGTTTCGCAAGTAAGCCCCACACGCCCTGAAAGGGCAGAAGCTCCTAGCCCGTACTTGAACCACATGCGAAACTTCAGTTCCTCGTTCTTCACTCTTCGTTCTTCACTTCTTCTCGTCCCTGTAATATCCTGTTCCTATTCTTTTCGGATTCTTCGGGAACCAGCCTTTCTCGCAGCGTTGTCTCTGTTCGAAGAGTTCACCGATGCTCCAAAGGCATGAAGCACCTACTACGCCCAATATGGCAGAGAAGAGCACGTTGGCAACCAGGAAGGCAGCTCCGATGCAGATGATGCCTGCAACGAGGAAAACCCACCAATAGCGGGTGCCCGTATAATATTCCGTCTTCATAACGATAGGGTGAAAGATACCTATTATTAAAAAGGTGGATACGGCGATGATGACGCCCGTGTAATATACTTCCATATTCTATTGTTTTTATATTTCGTTCATTCAACTTCTGCTATCTTACCAATACAATATTGCTAAATATTAGCCTTATTCTATTTTCAATTCCATTTCAATGTGCAAAAATACAAAAAAAACTTCATTCTTGCTTGGTTTATCAAAATTTTTATATAACTTTGTACGCAAATAGAGAAATTATGCATTGTTTTCGTGCACATCCTTCTCGATAAGAATTAATTAATAACATAATATAATCAAACTATGGCTAATAACGCAGAATTGATCAAGCAGTGTGAAGAAAGAGCACAGCAGTGGCTCACACCTGCTTTTGACGAAGAAACTCGTAAGGAAGTAAAGGCAATGCTCGACGCAGAGGATAAGTCTGCTCTCGTTGATGCATTCTATCAGAACTTGGAGTTCGGTACTGGTGGTTTGCGCGGTATCATGGGCGCAGGTACCAACCGCATGAACAAGTATATCGTTGGTATGGCTACACAGGGCTTTGCTAACTACATTCTCAAGGCTTTCCCAGGTGAGGAGAACCTTTCTGTAGTGGTAGGTCACGACTGCCGTAACAACTCCCGTCTCTTCGCTGAGACCGTAGCTGCCATCTTCTCTGCCAATGGCATCAAGGCTTATCTCTTCGAGAGCCTCCGTCCTACACCAGAGATTTCTTTCGCTATCCGTGAGCTCGGTGCCAAGGCTGGTGTCAACGTAACTGCTTCTCACAACCCTAAGGAGTACAATGGTTACAAAGCTTACTGGAGCGACGGTGCTCAGGTTCTGGCTCCACACGATACAGGTATCATCGAGGAGGTAAACAAGGTTACTATCGACCAGGTGAAGTTTGAGGCTAACTGGGATAAGATCAAGATTATCGGTGGTGAGATGGATTACGACTACATGACAGCCGTTCATTCTGCTATGATTGATCAGGATGTCATCAACCGTCAGAAAGACCTCAACATCGTTTATTCAGCTATGCACGGTACAGGTCGTGTCATCGTTCCTCTCTGTCTGCGTTCTTGGGGCTTCCAGAACATCAATGTAGTTCCTGAGCAGATGGTTGTAGATGGTAACTTCCCAACAGTAGTTTCTCCAAACCCAGAGAATGCAGAGGCTATGACCCTCGGTATGAAGCTCGGTACTAAGTTGAACGCTGACCTCGTGGTTGCTACTGACCCAGATGCTGACCGTCTAGCTATCGTTTGCCGTGACGACAAGGGCGAGTGGATGATTATCAATGGTAACCAGACAGCCATGATGTTCTGCTACTACATCATCGAGAACAAGAAGAAGTTGGGCAAGTTGCAGCCAACAGACTTCCTCGTAAAGACCATCGTAACAACAGAAGTTATCGCTGAGATTGCCAAGAAGAACAACGTAGAGTTGCGCGACTGCTACACCGGTTTCAAGTGGATTGCACGCGAGATTGCTATCTCTGAGGGCAAGCAGCAGTACATCGGTGGTGGTGAGGAGAGCTTCGGCTTCTTGCCATACGATAAGGTACGCGATAAGGATGCTCCTGCATCTATCTGTCTCATCTGCGAGATTGCAGCATGGGCTAAGGATCAGGGCAAGACTCTCTACGACCTCCTGATGCAGATTTATGCAGAGTATGGCTTCAGCAAGGAGTTTACTGTAAACGTAGTTCGCCCAGGTAAGACAGGTGCTGACGAGATTAAGCAGATGATGGCAGACTTCCGTGCCAACCCTCCACAGGAGTTGGGTGGCAGCAAGGTGGTAACCTGGAAGGACTACCAGAGTCTGGAGACTAAGCATGCTGACGGCAGCGTAGAGAAACTCGATATGCCTGCTACAAGCAATGTACTCCAGTGGTTCTGCGATGACAATACCAAGGTAAGTGTCCGTCCATCAGGTACAGAGCCTAAGATTAAGTTCTATATTGAGGTTAAGGATCCTTCATTCAAGTGCGCTGGCTGCTACAACCGTTGCACAGCTGCTGCAATGGATAAGATCGAGGCTATCAAGAAGAGCCTTAAGTTAGATTAATTTCATAGGAAATCATATCATGGCGCTCCGGTAATTATTGCCGGAGCGCTTTTCATTCCAGTAGCCGTTTATTTTTCTCGAAATAAGGTAGCAAGTTACCCTCATTATCATGTTTTTACAGAAAAAAAGCAAAAAGACTTGCATATTTTCTGATTTTTATTTACCTTTGCACCCATATTACAAAATTATAACATAGAATTATACTCTTATGGGAGGTATTTTCGGAACTATTTCCAAGAAAAGCTGTGTCGCTGATCTCTTTTACGGCACAGATTACAACTCACATCTCGGCACACGCCGGGGCGGTTTGGCAACCTACAGTAGTGAGAAGGGCTTTGTGCGCTCTATCCACAATCTGGAAAGTTCATACTTCAGAACGAAGTTTGAACCTACACTCAACAAGTTTGAAGGAGCTACATCGGGCATCGGCGTGATTAGCGATACAGATGCCCAGCCACTCATCATGAACTCTCATCTTGGCCGCTTTGCCATTTGCACTGTAGCTAAGATAGTAAACAAGGATGAACTTACTCAGCTTCTGCTCGAGAAGAACATGCACTTTGCAGAGATGTCTTCGGGTAGTACCAATCCTACTGAGTTGGTGGCTCTGCTCATTATTCAGGGTAAAACCTTCAGAGAAGGTATCGAAAACGTTTTCCATCACATCAAAGGTTCCTGCACCATGATGATCCTTACCGAGGATGGCATCATCTGTGCGCGTGACAGTTGGGGACGTACTCCAATCATCATCGGCAAGAAGGAAGGTGCTTATGCAGCTTCCAGCGAAACCACCTCGTTCCCTAACCTTGATTATGAAACAGCATATGAGGTAGGACCAGGCGAAATCGTGAAGATTAAAGCTGATGGCATGGAGCAAATCCGTCCTGCCAACAAGAAGATGCAGGTTTGCTCTTTCCTCTGGGTTTACTACGGATTCCCTACATCTACCTACGAGGGCAAGAATGTAGAGGAGGCGCGTTTTACCAACGGCTTTAATCTCGCCAAGACCGATGATGTGGAGGTAGACTGCTGCAGCGGTATTCCTGATTCGGGTACGGGTATGGCGATGGGTTATGCTGCCGGAAAGGGTGTACCTTACCAGCGCTGCATTGCCAAGTATACGCCTACATGGCCTCGCAGTTTTACTCCTAGCAACCAGAGCATGCGTTCACTGGTAGCCAAGATGAAGCTGATTCCTAACAAGGCGATGCTGAAGGGCAAGCGTGTATTGTTCTGCGATGACAGTATCGTGCGTGGTACCCAGCTTCGTGACAATGTGAAGGTGCTTTTCGACCAGGCTGGCTTGAAGGAGTGCCACATGCGTATTGCATGTCCTCCATTGGTATACGGCTGTCCGTTCATCAACTTCACTTCTTCAAAGAGTGATATGGAGCTGATTACCCGTCGTATCATCGAGAAGTTTGAGGGCGATGCCAACAAGAATCTTGAGAAATACGCTACCACTGGTTCTCCTGAGTATCAGAGAATGGTAGATGAGATTGCCAGCCAGTTGGGCTTGACTTCCCTGAAGTTCAACACCATCGAGCAGTTGGTAGAGGCTATCGGTCTTCCAAAGTGCCAGGTATGTACCCATTGCTTTGATGGCAGCAGCGCATATACTCTGAATGAGTTTGCTGATGAGGAGTAGGATAAGAATATAAGTTATTGATAGATTAGAAGATAGGTCTAGCGAACCCGTGAAACGCGGTGTTGCTAGACCTATTTTATTTTCCTTTTATATGATATCGTAATACCCTCTGCGAAATAAAACTGTCACAACTGTCATGTAACGCTTCTGGGTAGGAAGCGTGAGGGCTAAATATATAGCTTTCAATCACTTGTGATATGATACGAATGCAGACAGAATCGGAAAATAATGTGGTTTATATTGTTTTCTTCTCGAAAAATTTGGTAGTTACGAAAAAGCAACGTATCTTTGCAGCACATGTTTAGTAAAAAGAAAAAAGTATGAGTGAAGTAAAGCCATATAAATTACCGGAAGAAAAAACAAGTATAGTTTCTGATTCCATGGCAGTCCGTATTACTCCTGATACGGATATTGTTACCTTGCGCCATAATGTGATGGATGCGGTGTATGCTACAACAGATCAGAATGCTTTGTATAGTTGTTTGGTTTTCTTGTCAAGTCAAAAGCAAACTTTACAATCTTCAGTAAAGAAAGAACTTTTGAATCGTTTAGATGAATTGTCAAAGCTTCCAGATGGTTGGGATGGTGAAGGTAGTCTTGCCCTCTCAAGAAATATCGTGGATTTTGTGAAGCGAATTGTTCTGCTAGCTACTGATACTAGTCTGCAAAATTGGGTAGCTTTTCCTGATGCACGAGGTTGTATATATTTAGATTACACGGAAGACAATAATATAGCAGGTGTTACTATAACCAATCATCAGGTTGTAGCATTTATCAAACGGGATGGTCATTTGTCAAAATTCAGTTTTGATAAGTTGGATGAAAAGGAAGTATTGTCATTATTAGAAAAAGCTCATGGATAAACTGATTTCTGAAATAACAGACGATGAAAAGGTTGCAAGAATCCTGTTCTCGCCTTCTCATATCTATAAAGGGCGTGTTTCGCCGAAGGCTTTTAAACTTGAAAAGTTGAAGAGTGGTGCTGGAGACTATATTTCAGTATTAAGATATAATGCCGATCAATTAGATTCTGTATCAGCTGTTTTTCGTCCTAGAACGAAAGGAGACTCTCGATATGGATTTACATTTTTAAATGTTTTGGATGTTCGAAACCTGGATTATGAATTTAACAACAGAAGAGTTGAGCTATTGCCAAAACCAAGCAAGCGATTACCGTTACATGCTGGAATCTTTTTATCAATTGATGGAAGATTGCAGACTGCCGATGATGTTTCTCCTGATATAGATTTTTTCCAAAAAGAACTTGCCATGCTTTGTGATGGGGTGCATAAATTTTAATCTGCCCCGAACGTTGGAAAAGCAGCCTAGTTTTTCATCCGGGTGAAATCTTTACATCTTCGCCTTTTGAGGCTATCGGTCTTCCAAAGTGCCAGGTATGTACCCATTGTTTCGATGGCAGCAGCGCATATACTCTGAATGAGTTTGCTGATGAAGACTAATTCATCTTTTTGCGAGATAAATAAATATGTAAGTGGCGAAATGAGTAGGCTGACAGTCTGCTGGTTTCGCCATTCTTTGTTTGTCCTCTTCTGTTAAGCAAATACTTTGTGATACATTTTTGTGTTAAAATATCGAATATTCTTTGAATTATCAGATAATTACCGTATTTTTGCAGAAAGGTTTTAAAATAGAGATGATTATGAAACTATCAGATTATAGCAATATAACATCGACTCCTGTTTGGAATGAAGTGAAAAACTGGAGTGACGATGACAAGAATGAGCTTATCACATTGCTTTATACAACAATGGATAAGGTAAATCCTTATGTCGTTCCTGAGTCTGATGAGATAGAAGCTTTTGTGAACGAGATTCCTCGTGAAGCCTTAGCAGCTAGTGTGGAGATGGCATTAAAGGATCATGAAAATGGTAATACCATTTCCCATTCAGAATTTATGAGTCGTATAAAAGCGGAACGAGGATGGAAATAGAATGGTCATTGCTTGCCATTAAATTTGTTGAATCAGAAATCATACAGTTATGAGTGCAAAAATAACACAAGACAATCTTTATATGTTGTTGCCATTGAAGATTGGATGGCTTGCTCCTTGGCTCTCGGAAGACAAGGGTATAAGTCTTACAGATGCCATCAATCGTATATATCATTCACAACTATATAAAAAGCTGTCTACAGAAAGTACCAAATATTGGCACTTAGGTCCTGTGGACTTGTATAATGAACTGAAGAAAGAACTATAAGAAGATAGGTCTAGCGACCCCGCTTAGCGCGGTGTAGCTAGACCTGTTTTTATATTATTTCTCGGCAAAATCTTCTTTTGCATAAATCTTGTTACAATCGATGTTGGAGATATCCCACTGGAGAGACAATACCTGATTGTACTTCTTGTATTTATAGGTTTTGTCATTTACTGTGGTAAACTCAACCTCGTAATTATCTGCTATTCTCAATGGTGGAGTTGTAATGCTGGAACCATTCTGCAGGGTAGATTTATAGCTCCAGATAGCTTTCTGTTCTCCCTTCTTGTAAATCTCAACCTTTGAGATGGCAACTTTGTCGTTCAGATTGTTTGTGAACTGAAGCGGTGCATAGCGATCTCGTGTGAAAGGATGCAGGTCGAAGATGTGATTAATATTTCCTATGTCTGTAAAGGTTAATGTATGAAGATCTGCTCCTGTTGAGATAAAACTCATGGCACCATAGGTTGGCCTAGCGATAAACCTGATGGCTATAGGCGATTCATCCGAATTGTCTGCCATTTTAGGCATATACCATGCCCATGCAGCATTCACTTCGGCAGTAGCTTTATATATGTTGGAATTTCCTTCCTCAAATCCATTCTTACTTTTCCATCTGAAATATGGCAGGTTCTTGAATACCAGCTCATAGGCTGCAATGTTCTTCCTCTGCGTATTCTTGATGTCCATGTCGTTAATGGTATAGGTCTTGGAGTGAGTCCATGACCATCCAGCCTTCATGGTGTATTTTGCTTCAGCATATGGGATGTCTCCCTTGGCTCCTGCTGCTACGGATAGCCCAGCTTCTACACCATGAGTATGAGAAGAGGTATAGGTAACCTGGTTAATCGTTGTTTGTGGACTAGGTGTTCCGCTCGCTGTAAAAAATATATCGTCTGTACCCAATTCCGTATATACCTTTTTGCCATCCTTTGTCTCACATTTCAACGGGATACATTCCATGGCGAATGCTTTGCCGTAGAAACCGCAAATACGTACATACGTACCTCCGTGTCTGTTCGACCATCTACCCTTGTACATGTCATTATTGCTTACGCTTGACGACATGTTCACTATATAGTAATCGCCCGAACCTGCCTGTCCCTCATAGCAATGAACCTGATAGATGTCAAACGAAACATTGATGGCTCCGCTGCCTTCGATATAATCCCGTTTCGACAATGCCAGATGGCGAACTTCCTTTTTGTCATTATAAGTAAAAGTCTTACCATAATGGTACTGGGTAAAATCCTTGCTGAGGTCATCATCACCATTTGAATTTTCTACTTTCTTTTCTTCGTATTTGTTCATATCTGCTACCCATCCGTTCAGATAGGTATAGATGTCGTTGTCACCAAGTTCTGGATCTACAGCATCCAAGTCGGCCATCTCATCACCGGAGCCGTCATTATTCAGGTTTTCTTCCTGCAGTTCTGGCTGAATCCATTCCACGTCATCAAACAGATTGGTATATGATTGGGTTTCAGCCGCTTCCTGGCTGTTGTCAACGAATACCTCGTCCTGATTAGGTTCATATACCTTGTAGCTATACCCCTGACCGTCCGTAGCCGATAGCAGAATATCATCAGAAGGCTGGTAGGTTGCTACAATTCCACCCTGCTCCATAACTTGCTCAGCTTCCTTCTGGTATTTATCCCCGGCAGGGATAATCAGCAGGTCGGTTGATTCCGAAACCGTAGCTTGTCTGTTAGGGAAGAGGAGTTCACAGGCTTTCGTCATTTCAGCCTTTTCGCCCAATCCCAGCATTACAGTATTGCCCTTATATTGAACACCAGTTATAGCGCTGTTGAAATGGGTTTCTTCATCTGATGGTGGAAAGTTTTCCGCTGAAGACGTTTTGTCATCATCCGAACAGCCTGTAAACATAGTCAGCGAAGCTATGAGAAGCATCACCAAGTAAGTAGCCTTGTTTAAAAATAATGTTACTTTTTTCATAATCTTGTCCATTTATCAGTTAATGTATTATTTTGCATAGAACGTAAACTTGTTCTTGTAATCTCTGTTCACGCAGACGGTTGCCTTGCGTTGGGAGAGATTGTATACCACCGACCACTGGGTATGGCTCGTTGGATTGCCTGGAGTTTCTGCCTGACTCACACCATTGAGCAGATTCATGGCTCCTTCCTCTGACAACCGGTTACTGTTCTGCTTGATGACGAATTCCATCATGTCGTAGCGGGTCTTGCCGTGATTCGAGAGTTTCGGTCCTTTGTCAGAACATGCCATGGTTTCAGATACATAGAAGTTGCTGGCATAGCGCTTTTCTATCACCTCGCGGGTGTTTGGCAATACGTCAGGATATTTGAAATGAGTCTTTCCGTCTTCACCCGTATATTCATCGTCGATGTAAATCTTGCTTTGGTGATCCTTGTCATATACGAATTCTACGATGGCATAACGGCCCGTGGCATCTGCCATGTAGAAATGATAGTTGCCGTCGCCGTCCGGTATCCAGAGATCATATCCGTCCAGAATCTTGAGAGCTTCATCTACCGTCTTGGCATGATCCAGCATCATACGTAAGGCAACTGTTGTTGTCAACTTCTTTCCTGTGCTAGCCTGCTGGGTTGGTTTGCCGTCAAGATGAAGAACGGAAACGGCAAAGCCTGCCTCGTTCATGCCGTCCATCAGAAGATATGGGAATGCCATGATATAGGAAAGGTCTTGCGTCTTATGTTTCTCAAACTGTTCCTTGTTATATAGGATGTAATGCCAGAGATCCTGCCGGTAACCTATCCAGTAGGCATCCACCATGCTGATGGATTTCAGTCCACCTTCTGGAGCCGTGCGAACCAGGGCTGCTGCAATCGGTTCATTATCGTGAGAGTAGTCAAAGTTGCGCCCCATCAGATAATCACCAGTATCTGGTGTCGTAACAGCAAAGGCACTGCAGCCGGCATCCAGCTTGACTCTTGCCTTGAGCCAGGATGGTGTTTTGTCGCAGAGGGTTTTCAATACGGCACCAATCAGTTGGGTGTTGTCGGTAAGATTATAGCCTGATATGGTAGAGAGTTTGTAATCCTCCGTATAGTCAAGATAGAAGAATCTTCCGTCTTTCAAGTCCTGGATGGACCGGACCATCTCCAGTTTCTTGGCATCGGTCAGCAGACTGGCTGGTACGTCCTGATAGTGTGCCTGATTGTTTACTTCTTCATGGTCATCATCGCTGCATGAAGATAGCAGAAACATACAGAATGTGATGCTGAAACTTAAGCATAAAAACAGAAACCATTGTATGTGCTTACTGTTGAAAGTGATATTCTTTTTCATACGTAATTAGTATTAAATGATTGATAAATGATTTGAATTTTCAAATGCAAAAGTAATGGAAAACCATTCTCGGTAGGGAGAAAAGTACACTGAAAAATGCTGATTTTTCTGAAATTATAAAAAAATATCCCTCAAAATACATCAAAACCAATCTTTTTTATTATTTTTGCAAGAAGAAAAAGCGATTCGTCTGTCTGTGCAAAATGATTCGTCAGTCAGGGCAAACCTGCCTCATCTGTCAATACGAAATAATTTATCTATCCATTATGAATATGAAAGAAAAGAACGCAAAGAAATCTAAGATACATCAGTTAGGGTTCTCTTTCCTGAAGAGAGAATCTAATTACTTGGACCGCCAACGTCAAGCTATCCTTGTGTGTTTCTCCGTGATGCTCTCTTTGGGCATCCTGTCAAATATCCTAGGCTTTTCTGGAGCCTTTGATCCGTTTTTTACCGTGTCTAACATCGTTTTTCTGATTGTCGTGTTATCCTCCTTCATGGCTTATCTCTTCGGGAAAATCCCAATGGTGAGGGCAATCGTTTGTATCGCTATCGCCACCCAGTGCTTTATCGGAGCTGATATCCTCTACAGTGCCTTTATGCCTACGCTGAAAGATAACAGAATGGTGATTCTCATCAATATGCTTATCCTTTCAGGCAACATGTTTTTCTCGCTGGCGGCTTATCAGGCGCGTCTCACACGCTGGCTGGTGGGAATAGCTTTGGGGGTTTATATATTGAGTGTGATTGTGACGGGGGATGAATCGCTCATGGATTATTTCTTCATGATGATGCTCATATTGCTTTTTATCAGCGTGCTGAGTCTGGCTGTTGCCAGAAACGGTGAGTATCTTGTCAATGCGAACAGAACGTTGCAGCGTGATGAGGAAGAACTGCTCCAGGTGCTGAAGATAAACAAAAAGCAGATTAAGGCATACGTGGCTCTGGTGAAGGAAAGGCATGATGTTAAACTTACCGCGCATTTGCTGGATCTTCTGGGTGAGGCTTCGCAGAAGAATGTCATAGACAATGTGATGCAATATCTCCAGACCCGCGAATTGAGCAAACAGAACATAGAACGCGTCTTTCCCGAGTTGAGTGCCTCTGAACAGGAAATCTGTTACCTTATCCTGCAGAACAGAAAGCTGAGTGAGATTTGCATGCTGCTCAACAAGTCGGAATCGAACATCACTACCCAGCGGGCCAACATCAGAAAGAAGTTGGGAATGGGCTCTGCTGATAACCTGAAGAAGGTTCTGGAGAAGCGCATAGCTGAAAGCCTGTAGGCCGATGAGGCTGATACTGAACCATATCCTGTTATTTTCGGAAATTTTGAACATATTGTGATAAGATGTGAATAGTCTTTTATCACCGAAAAGCTGTACCTTTGCACCCAGATAATAAATGAAACGTAAATCAATAGAAATCATTAAGAAGAAATGAAGAAAATAATCATCTTATGTTTCGCGCTCGGAGCTTTCCATACACTTGGCGCACAGGAGACGCTTACGCTCAGCCAGTGCCTGCAGATGGCAGTGGATAACAACCTGTCGCTCCAGAGCAGCCGAAACGAAATAGCTAAGGGAAAGTACGCTATCAGCGAAAATCAGGCTAAACTCTATCCGCAGATCAATGCGGTGGCACAGCTCAACGATAACTTTACGCCACCTGTTTCGGTTACCGACGGCTCGGCTTACGGCAAGCCTTATAATGTAACCAAGACGTTGCAGTATAATGCATCGGCGGGTGTACAATTGCAGATGCCACTGTATAACCAGATGATTCTTACCGCCATCGACATCACCAAGATTGCCGATAAACTCAACCAACTCTCTTATGAGAAGGCGCGTGAAGATCTCATCGTGCAGACTGCCAAGATGTATTACATGGCGCAGAACACATCTGAGCAGATTCGTCTGACGGATGACAATATCAAGCGACTGGTAGAACTCAGAAACATTACCCAGGCTTTCTATGACAACCAGATGAGTCTGGAGGTAGATCTGAAGCGAGTGAATCTCAATATCGAGAACCTCACCGTGCAGCGCGATAACGCCATCGCCATGCTCGAACAGCAGTATACCATGCTCAAGTATGTGATAGATTATCCTGCCGAGAAGGAGATGAAGGTGACAGCCGTAGATCCGGGAAAGATTGAGATGGTGAAGGCTGACGGATTGGATACGGGACTCTACGAACTCCAGTTGCTGGAACAGAAGAAACTGCTCACCCAGAAGCAGACCAAACTTGCCAAGGACGGCTATCTGCCATCGCTCTCGCTGACCGGAAACCTGATGTATTCTGCCTTTACCGATAGGATAGATCACTGGATTCATTCGGGCGAATCAAACCACTGGTATGGTTCCAACGGTCTGGGCATTCAGCTGCGAGTGCCTGTATTCGATGGTTTTGAAAAGCGTTCTAAAATCAGAAAGGCGAAGATAGAGGAGGAGAATGCACGCATCGGTTACGAGGACGCCCTGAAGGGACTGCAGGCAAACTATATGAATGCGGTGAGCGAGGTGAATAACAGTCAGCGCAACTACAAGAAGCAGTTTGATAATTATACCATGGCTCAGGATGTTTACAACGTAACAGCCGACCAGTATAAGGAGGGTGTGGCTTCGATGACAGCGGTGCTGCAGGACGAGATGCGTATGAGCGAGGCAATGAACAATTATCTCACAGCCTACTATCGCTACAAGGTTGCCAATCTCTCGCTGCTCAAGTTGACTGGACAGCTCAACCAGATTTCGGTTGCTAAATAACGGAGAAGAATAAATCATTAAAAAATAAAACATAAACAGGAAAACGGGATGTAAAAAACTTTACTTCATATTCCCTGATTCCAAATTACAATAAAACTATGGAACAGAACGAAAATAAAAATATAGAAACAGCAGAGGCTACACAGGTATCTCACGAAGAAACCAGGAAAAAACTCAAGAAACAGCGCGTAAGACAGATTATCGCCAGTCTGATAGGTGTTGCTATCCTGGCTTTCGGACTCTGGAAGATCGTTTGCCTCTTCCTCGATTATAGCTCTAACGAAACGAGCAATGATGCTCAGATAGAGCAATATATCTCACCGGTTAATCTCCGTGCATCCGGCTATATCGCCAAGGTATGCTTCAGAGAACATCAGGAAGTACACAAGGGAGATACCCTCCTTGTGCTCGACGACCGGGAGTATCGCATCCGTCTGATGGAGGCTGAAGCAGCCCTCAAGGATGCCAAGGCAGGAGCCAATGTCATCAACGCTACAGAGCAGACCACCGAGACATCAGCTTCTATCTATCAGGCATCCATCGATGAAATAAATGTACGACTTGCCAAACTTGCCAAGGACTGCGAACGCTATCGCAACCTGGTAGAAAAGAAGGCGGCTACTCCTATCCAGCTCGAACAGTTGGAGGTGGAATATGCTGCTACCAGGAAGAAACTCGAAGGGGTAAAGAAGCAGCAGGCTGCTGCCTATAAGGGAGTAAACGAGGTAACTACCCGCAAGCAGAATGTGGCTGCCTCCATCGAACGTGCCGAGGCTGCCGTAGAGATGGCAAAGCTGAATCTCTCTTACTGTGTGGTTGTGGCCCCTTGCGACGGTAAACTGGGTCGCCGCTCTATCGAGGAGGGACAGATGGTAAATGCAGGAACCACCATTACCTATATCATCCCAACCAACAACAAATGGGTGATTGCCAACTATAAGGAAACCCAGATAGAGAATCTCTATGTAGGACAGAAGGTGCGTATGACCGTAGATGCCATCAGTAACAAGGAGTTTGAGGGTACGGTGACCGCCATTTCTGGTGCTACCGGTTCGAAATATTCGCTGGTACCTACAGACAATTCGGCTGGCAACTTTGTCAAGATTCAGCAGCGTGTGCCTGTAAGAATCGATTTCAACAACCTCAGCAAAGAGGATAATGAGCATCTTGCTGCCGGCATGATGGTGGTTGTCAAGGCTGAGAGAAAGTAAAAAACAGCTAGATGGAAATGAAGTAATATATGGAAGAAGAATATAAGAATTATCCGTTTTATGATTGGGTGCCCAAACCGCTCGGAATCATCTTCATGATCATCCTCTTCGTGCCGATGATTACGATGAGTGGTGTCTATTCTGCCAACAGCGGCGAGATGATGAGCGGGCTCGGCATCCAGTCGGAATACATCGCCTTTGCGGGTTTCTGCACCTCGATAGGAATGGCGGCTTTCTCGCCGTTCTTCTATGAACTGGTGTGCATCCGTAGAGAGAAGATGATGTGTATCGTGGGCTTCTCCATTCTCTTTATCCTCAGTTTCGTGTGTGCCCAGACCGACTCGCTGTTCATACTCGGACTGTGCAGTCTGCTGATGGGTTTTGTCCGTCAGACGCTGCTGATGGCGCATCTCTTCGTGCTCATCAGATACGGTTTCGGAATAGAGGCTACGAGGAATATCACGCCGGGATGCGAGCCTACTACCGAGGAAGCATGGGATGCGGTAGATTCGGAGAAGATGGTTTCGCAGCCGGTCATCTATCTCTTCTTCATGATTATCGGACAGTTGGGAACCTGGCTAACGGCATGGCTTGCCTATGCCTATGAGTGGCAGTATGTTTATCATTTCATGATGGCATTCATGCTGGCAGGCATCATCATCGTGTTCTTCACCATGCCTTATCATAAGTATCCGATGCCTAAGTTCCCGATAACGCTGTCGAAGTTTGGCAATGTTACGGTGTTCAGTATCATGCTCTGTTCGTTTGCTTACGTCATGGTTTTCGGTAAGACGCTCGACTGGTTTGATGATCCAACCATCCGTTTCTCTTCGGTGGTCTGTCTTATCTTTACCGCTCTGTTCATCTATCTGGAGAAGACGCGGCGTTCACCTTATTTCATCATAGAGGTGTTCCAGCTCAGAGTCATCAACTACGGCATCCTGCTCTTCTTCCTGCTGATGGTCTGCAATTCGAGTGCCATGTTTGTCAACGTGTTCACCAATGTGAGCATGAAGATAGACAACTGGCAGAACGCCACCTTGGGCAACTGGGTGATGGTGGGCTACACCGTGGGACTGATATTCGCAGTCATCGCCAGAGCCAAGAATGTTCACCTGAAGTGGATGTACTGTCTGGGTTTCCTCTTTATCGGAGCCTATGCGCTGTACATGTATTTCGAAGTACAGAACGACGGCATGTATGAACGTATGAAATGGCCTATCATCATCCGTTCTACGGGAATGATGCTGCTCTATTCGCTCATCTCCACGATAGCCAACCAGCGCATGCCTTACCGCTTCATGTCAACCTGGGTTTGCATCATGCTTACCGTTCGTATGGTCATTGCCCCTTGCATCGGCTCTGCGCTCTATACCAATGTGCTGCAGCACAGGCAGCAGTATTATGTAACCCGCTTTGCCCAGGATTACGACCGCACGAGCATCGAGACGGCGAAGACTTATGACCAGACGGTGAGAGGCATGCAATATCAGGGCAAGAGTGTAACCGAGGCACAGAACATGGCTGCCATGAGTACGAAGGGAAAGGTACAGGTACAGGCCACGCTGGTGAGCATCAAGGAGATGGCAGGCTGGACCTTCTACGGCTGTCTGCTGTGTGCCGGACTGATGCTCGTTCTCCCTTGGCGCAAGCGCAATATCGGGGAACTGACGCGTGAGTATCTGCTGAAGAATGTAGATGTGAAATCTCTGGGAAGAAGGTAGTGGAGTGCTAAAATATCATAAAAGATACAGGCTGCTCATCTGATGAATGGATATTTTTGTTATCTTCGCAGTTAAATCTGAAGATAACAGACCCATATTCATCATGAAAATAACAGATAATATCATCATATACGAGGCTCATGAGTTTCCTCAGCTGTTGATGCAGCCTTTCTACTCCGACTATGTCGGAATCGTAATCTGTCATCAGGGGATGTTCCGTTTCTGTGTAGACGGAACATCCTTTGTTGCATCTGAGGGTGAAACCGTTTTCCTCTCCAAAGGAGTGATGTTTCATGTGCAGGAAGCGGGCAAGAACCTTAAATATACCCTTCTTTTTTACCGTGCTGAACAGATTCGTCACATGTTGGGCAATACCGTGGTTACCATGCGTCTCTATGCTACGATTTATCCCAAACCCTGCCATGTCAGGACGACGGGCTATGAGGATATGCTTACTTCTTATGCCCTGATGCTGAGGAAACTGGAGTTGGAAAAAGAGAAGAGTGGTGAACTAGATGCCTATTGTGTGCATGAGCAGAAACTGTTGCTGATGGCTGTTACGTATCGGTTGTGCAGCATCTTCTCGGCATCGTTCAAGGCTGCCGGCAAGGAGATGGAACGGAAGATTGCCATCTTTGAGTCGCTGGTGCTGCTGATAGAGAAGAACTATATGCGTGAGCGCAGTGTGGCTTTCTATGCAGACGAACTCTGTCTTACACCGAAATACTTGTCGGTACTGGTCAAGTCGGTTTGCGGTCAGACGGTCCAGCAGTTGCTTTTCAAGGCGATGATCCGTCGCAGTATCTATCTGATGAAGAACACCACGAAGACGATACAGCAGATAGCCAATGAACTCAGTTTTCCCAATGCTTCAGCCTTCGGAACCTTCTTCAAGAAACATACCGGTCTGTCGCCTAAGCATTACCGTAATTGGGAAGAGGGGAATGAACCGCCTTCTTTCAAATAAAGATTTCATCCTATACCATAAAATAAAAAAGGGACAGAGGAATTGTGCTGTCCCCTGTCCCGAAACAGTGATATAACTAAAACAACTGAGCGAAAGCTTCGGCTGTCTTTCCTGTATAGGTCTTCATCTCTGTAACCGGCTTGTAACCGAAATCCTTGAAGGCAAGGAGCTGTGTGGCAACAAACTGGTGGTCGTCAGAGATGCAAGCCTGTAACTTCATATTACCCATGCTGATGGCAGAAACAGGGAATTTGCTGATCGCTGTTTCTACATCTTTAGGGGCTGCACTGAGGATGTTCTCAAGCTTTCTTCCATCCTCTGCAGAATATTCCTTCTCTTTTATCTTAATCACGCTGTTGGTAGGTTGATAGATGAGCTTGACAGTCAAACCCATGAAACCTTTCTTTACCTGTACATCCTGGAGTGCCAAAACATCAGCACCCATCTCTAAATGATTAATCTTTGCCATAATTTTATACTGTTATTTGCTTATTCTTAATTCTTGAAAAATAATATATATTGAACTGTTTTTTGTTTTGAATAGGGGTGTAACCAGTCTTATCGCAAATCTTAGGAAAGATGCGATAAACCTATATGATATTTTAAAAAGAGAAAAGAATAAGCACTAACAGAGCAGACGCCGCAGGCAAATGACATAATACTTGCTGGCGACATCAAAGTGGATTGGGGCAGTTTCCTGTCGGAAAGGCTCCATGCCACCTTCTATAGCTGATAAAAGGGATGATAAATAACGGATTCTATTTGTAAGCAATCTACTGGCAGTCTGACTGTTGTGCATGTTGCCACTTGGCAATAAGCGCTGCGGACGGCTGCTACAGATGCGGTAAGCAAGCTGTGAGGCGTTTTCAAGCTGTGCCTCAGGCTGGCTCTTGTCATACTCAACCTTCGCCAAACCATCTTTCTTATGGCTTGCATCTTCGGTATAAGAATCCTCGGGAGTAAAAGAAATAGAGGCAGCAGATACCTCTCCATAGCCTGAGAAGACCATGGACACCAGAAAAAGGATGTATAGTATCAACTGCCTCATATTAAATATATTATGGTATCAGGAGAATTTCCTGACACCGGGGATGATTAATAACTTCTTGCGATGATGACACGGGCTACGGCTGGCTTGCCGCTTACCATATCTACACCTGGAGTCTGCTCGTAAGCGAAAGGCACGCAGCGGATGGTAGCCTGAGTCTCTTCCTTAATCTTAGCCTCGGTCTCGGCTGTACCGTCCCAATGGCAGAGGAAGAAACCACCGTCCTTTACACGCTCCTTGAACTCTTTGTAGTTGTCGCACTCGTAAACGTGAGCATCACGGTAAGCACGAGCCTTCTCGAAGATATTCTTCTGGATGTCTTCCAACATATCCTTTACGCGCTCAACGATACCGTCGAAGCTTACGTTCTCCTTTTCCAAGGTATCACGACGCATAATCTCGATGGTGTTGTTCTCCAAGTCACGGCCACCCATAGCGAGACGTACAGGAACACCCTTCAACTCATAGTCAGCGAACTTGAAGCCAGGACGCTTTGCAGGGTTATCATCATACTTTACGGTGATGCCCAACTCGCGGAGCTGGTCGATGACAGGCTGCAACTTAGCAGTAATCTGAGCCAACTGCTCGTCGCCCTTGTTGATAGGAACGATAACCACCTGGATAGGAGCCAGCTTTGGAGGCAATACCAGACCGTTGTCATCGCTGTGAACCATGATGAGGGCACCCATCAGTCGGGTAGAAACACCCCATGAAGTAGCCCATACGTACTCAGGCTTGTTCTCCTTGTTCAAGTAGGTTACATCGAAACTCTTTGCGAAGTTCTGACCTAGGAAGTGAGAAGTACCGCTCTGGAGAGCCTTGCCATCCTGCATCATTGCCTCGATGGTATAAGTGTTGAGAGCACCTGCGAAACGCTCAGTCTCACTCTTCACACCCTGCAATACAGGAACACCCATGTAGTTCTCTGCAAACTCAGCGTAAACCTTGAGCATCTCCTGAGCCTTTGCCTCTGCCTCTTCCTTGGTAGCGTGGGCTGTATGACCCTCCTGCCAGAGGAACTCAGAAGTACGGAGGAACGGACGGGTACGCATCTCCCAACGCATTACGTTGCACCACTGGTTGCAGAGGATAGGGAGATCACGCCATGAATGGATCCAGTTCTTATATGTGTTCCAGATGATAGTCTCAGAAGTAGGACGGATGATGAGCTCCTCATCGAGCTTTGCATTAGGATCCACCTCAACCTCTGTATCATCCTCTGTAGAACGGAGACGGTAGTGGGTAACAACGGCACACTCCTTGGCGAAACCTGCCACGTGCTCAGCCTCACGAGAGAAGAAACTCTTCGGGATGAGGAGAGGGAAGTATGCGTTCTGTACACCTGTCTGCTTAAACATCTTGTCGAGCTGCTGCTGCATCTTCTCCCAGATAGCGTAACCGTATGGTTTGATAATCATACAACCACGAACTGGTGACAACTCAGCGAGATCAGCCTTTACTACCAAATCATTGTACCACTGACTGTAGTTGTCAGCGCGCTTGGTTAAATTCTTGAGTTCTTTAGCCATATTGCTTTTTTCTATTTATTTTGTTTTTTATTTCTTCTGTTATATATATTAAGGTATAAGCTTGAACCTTCATCATCTGCTGCCGGCAGTTCATAGGCCAACAGGTGTCTGAAATTCTATTTTTAGGGATTTTCCACCCCCAAATAGGTGATTTCCTAGCTCTATTTCGACAAATACCCTTAAATTTGCATGCAAAAATACAAAAAAATATTAGAAAACTCTCCATTATGGAGAAAAAAGAGTTATCTTTGCAATTAAATAACATAAATATAGGAGATTTTAAAATGAAAAAGACTAATTTTGCAGTTGCAGGCCTCTCTTTGTGCTTGCTTTTTTCAAGTTGTGGAACCAATCAGAAGACAGGTACAGCTGTAGGTGCCGGTTCTGGTGCAGCTCTGGGTGCTCTCGTAGGTGGATTGCTCAACAATAGCCATCGTGGTACCGGTGCTCTCGTAGGTGCTGCTATCGGTGCAGCTGTTGGTGGCGGTGCTGGTAACCTCATAGGAAAGCACATGGATAAGGTAAAGGCTGAGGCTGAACAGGTGAAGAATGCACAGGTTGAGACTGTAACAGATGCCAATGGCTTGTCTGCCGTTAAGGTAACATTTGCTTCTGGTATCCTCTTCCCAACTAACGGTTCTACTCTCAGCAGCAGCGCAAAGACTGATTTGGCTCAGTTTGCCGGTGTATTGAAGAATAATACCGACTGCGAGGTTTCTATCCAGGGTTATACCGATGCTACAGGTAATGATGGTATCAACTTGCCTTTGAGCCAGAAGCGTGCTGAGGCAGTTTACAACTATCTTGCTTCTTGCGGTGTTACCAGTCGTCAGGTAAAGAATGTTCAGGGTTTTGGTTCTGCTAACCCTGTAGTGAATACTACTGCTGCTTGTGCCCAGAATCGTCGTGTAGAGGTTTACATGTATGCTAGCCAGGCTATGATTAACGCAGCCAACAACGGTACATTGAAGTAATAACTTTCATGATCCTGGAAGGGAAAAAGCAAATAGATGATTTTGAAGAAAATCAAGAATATAGTAAAATGGGTGGTGGTGCTGTTTTTCAGTACCACCATTCTTGCTGTAGTGGCATATAGGTTCATTCCTGTATATGTCACTCCTCTGATGTTTATCCGATGCTTCCAGCAAGTAGCTGATGGCGAGAGTATTACCCTGCATCATCATTGGGTTTCGATGGATAAGATTTCGCCTCACATGCCTGTGGCGGTGATGGCGAGCGAAGATGCGAGATTCCTGAAGCATCACGGTTTCGACTTCAATGCCATCGAGAGTGCGGCGAAGAATAATGCACGTGGCGGAAAGGTGCATGGAGCAAGTACCATCAGTCAGCAGACCGCTAAGAATGTCTTCCTGTGGCCTGGCCGTTCATGGACCCGCAAGGGATTTGAGGTCTACTTTACCTTCCTCATCGAAATGATGTGGAGCAAGCAGCGCATCATGGAGGTTTATCTCAACAGCATTGAGATGGGACCGGGTATCTATGGTGTGGATGCGGTTGCAGAATATCATTTCGACAAGAAAGCGAAAGATCTGTTTCGTGGCGAGTGTGCGCTGATAGCAGCTACACTTCCTAATCCGCGCAAATTCAGTTCGCTGCATCCTAGCGCTTATATGAAGAAGCGCCAGCGACAGATAGAACATCAGATGAGATTTATCCCTACCTTCCCTCGTGAGGGCGAAGATTTCGACCCGGGCACGGCTGTGGGAGGATATAGGGGGAAGTAATACTTAGTTGATAGTTTATAGTTTATAGTTGATAGGGGTGACCTTAAAATAGTTTTTTGCCTCAAATATTGATTAATGGATTTACTGAACGACTTGAACGAAGCGCAGCGTGCTGCGGTAGAATATATTGACGGACCTTCGCTGGTGATAGCCGGTGCAGGTTCGGGTAAAACGCGTGTGCTTACTTATAAGATAGCTTATCTCCTTAGCCAGGGCATGAAACCCTGGAGCATCATGGCGCTCACCTTTACCAACAAGGCGGCAAGGGAGATGAAGGAACGCATCGGAAAACTGGTGGGAAATGATCTTGCCCAGCATCTCTATATGGGTACCTTCCACAGCATCTTCTCCCGAATCCTGAGAGCGGAGGCTGAGCATATCGGCTTCAATAACAACTTTACCATTTATGACGAAAGTGACTCGCGCTCGCTGATCAAGGCGATAGTGAAGGAGATGGAGCTGGATGATAAGAAGTATAAGCCTGCTGCCGTTCATGCCAAGATTTCGATGGCGAAGAACAACCTGATGAGTGCTGCGGCTTATGAGAGCGATGCGGCTATCTTCGAGCAGAACAAGCGTGCGCAGATCCCTGAGGTTGGTAAGATTTTCGTGGCTTACGTGCAGCGCTGCAAGCAGGCCAATGCCATGGATTTCGATGATTTGCTGACGCTTACCTATCAGCTCTTCAGGGAACATGAGGATATTCGCCACAAATATGCCGCCCGCTTCGATTATGTCCTGGTGGATGAGTATCAGGATACCAACCACGTTCAGATGTCTATCGTCATGCAACTCTGTCAGGAGAAGCAGCGTGTTTGTGCCGTGGGTGATGACTCGCAGAGTATCTATAGCTTCCGTGGTGCCAATATTGATAATATTCTCAACTATCAGCGCCAGTTTCAGGGTACGCGTCTCTTCAAACTGGAACAGAACTACCGCTCTACCCAGACCATCGTTGAGGCGGCTAACAGTCTGATCAAGCATAACCGCAACCAGATTCCTAAGGATGTGTTCAGCGAGAATGCGAAGGGTGAGAAGATTCAGTATAAGCCTGCTTACAGCGACAAGGAAGAGGCGGTGATTGTGGCGAAGGACGTGAAGCGTATCCGGCGCGAGGATGGCTGCCAGTATAGTGATTTTGCCATTCTCTATCGTACCAATGCCCAGAGCCGCAGCTTCGAGGAGGAGTTCAGAAAGCAGGGTATTCCTTATCGCATCTATGGCGGACTGAGTTTCTACCAGCGCAAGGAAATCAAGGACATCATAGCCTATTTCCGTCTGGTGGCGAATCCGGATGATGAAGAGGCTATCAAGCGTATCATCAACTATCCGGCTCGTGGAATCGGTGCTACTACGGTGCTGAAGATTGCTGACTGTGCCCATCAGAACCAGGTGAGTTTCTGGGCGGTAATCGGTACCCCTGAGCAGTATGGACTGGCGGTTAACAAGGGTACGATGAACAAGCTGGAAACCTTCAGATTGCTGATTTCTTCGTTTATCGAACGGGCTCAAACTGCGGATGTCTATGAATTGGGTGATGCCATTATCAAGGAGAGTGGTATCAGTCAGGATATCATGTCGGGCAAGGATGCCGATGATCTGGCACGTCAGGAGAACCTGGAGGAATTCTTGAGCGGTATGTCGGCTTTTGTGGAGGAACGCCGTGAAGAGGGTAGGTTTGATGAACTCTTCCTGCAGGATTATCTGCAGGATGTGGCGCTGCTTACCGATGCTGACAGCGATGGTGATAAGGATGAACCTCGTGTTTCTCTGATGACGATTCATGCTGCCAAGGGTCTGGAGTTTCCTACGGTATTCGTGGTTGGTTTGGAAGAGAATATCTTCCCAAGTCCGCTTTCTGCTGCTTCGCTCCGAGAACTGGAGGAGGAACGGAGATTGCTTTACGTTGCCATTACGCGAGCTGAGAAACATTGTATCCTGACGAACGCCAAGAACCGCTGGCGATATGGCAAGATGGAGTTTGATAATCCGAGTCGGTTTATCGATGAGATTGACGGCAAGTTGATTGATTGCCAGGATGAGGCTGGTGGAAGCTTGTTTGGCTCTATGTCTGAATCAAGGCTTGGTTCAAGGTCTGGTTCAAGGTTTGGTTCGAGAGCTGATTCGATGTTTGACCAGCCGGAGTGGGCGAGAGCGCAACGTCCTCGCAGACCGTGGGAGGATGCTGAGCAGCCTAGATACAGTAGCAGGTATCAGAATTCCAAACCGGTAGCATCGCAGTTTGTAGCAGATCCTAAGCCTTCTCTCTTTGATGATGAACCGGAGACTTCACGTACTTCCGGACGCTCGTCTGTTTCCGGACGCTCATCTCTCTCTGAAGGTAATTTCAAGTCTGTTAGAGCGCTGAATGCAGCGAAGCGTTATATGGAGACGCATTCTTCTCATCCTGCTTCTCGTGGTACTGGATCTTCTGCAGCATCAGTTTCTTCTTCTACAGCTTCATCTGCTGGCAGTTCATCTTGTGGTTTGCAGGAGGGAATGAAGATTGAACATCAGCGTTTTGGACGGGGAACGGTATTGAAGATTGAGGGAACTGGTGAGAATACGAAGGCTACAGTAGAGTTCGTTCATTCTGGTACCAAACAGCTTTTGCTGAAATATGCCAAGTTTACGGTTGTAGATTAAGCCTCGTATTTTACATTAGTAAGTACGAAATACAGACATCTATTCTTATTTGCAACGAGTATGTCTTTTGTCTGTAATTTTAGTTTTTTTACAAGATGTTAGGCTCTTTAGTACGTAAAAGTATTAAAGAGCCTTAATTTTTGCCACTATTATTCGTTTTTCTTATAACTTTTCTTTACTTTTGCACTTGTGTTTAAGAACGATATGAAAAAAATAATTTGATATAAGAACTAAGAAACAGAACGATTATGAAAAAATTAATGATGGTGGCAGTAATTCTGCTTACTAGTGTAGGGAGTGTAATGGCGCAGAGCGATTACAAGCGCGGTATCTTTAACCATGTAGGTCTTAACGTGGGTGCAGGTACCGAGGGTATTAGTGTAGGTGTCGCTGCTCCTGTTACTAACTTCCTTGAGGTAGAAGCAGGTGTGAACATCATGCCATCTTTCAAACTGTCTGGTGATTTGGATGTAGATGTTAAAACCAGTTCTTTGCCTCAAGTACCTAATGTTCAGTACCCAAGCAGTGCAACCATTCATGCAGAAGGCTCATTCGACCGTACCACCTTTAATGTAAAGGCTAATCTGTATCCATTCGGTGGTGGCAGCAAGTTCTTTATTGCTGCTGGGTTGTCTATTGGTGGTGAGAAGATTGCTGAGGTTACCGGTTCTTGTGATGAACTTCGTAAGTTCTCTGAGAACAACTTGCATACTCCTGAATTGAAGGATCAGTTCCGTAAGGCTATATCAGCCAACTTGGGTGGTTACAACTTGGAGCTCGATGAGAATTATAACCTTCAGGGCGATATCCGTTGCAAGAATGTTCGTCCATACCTTGGTTTAGGTTTCGGTCGTCTGGTTCCTAAGAACCGTATCGGTTGCCGCTTAGAGTTGGGTTGCCAGTTCATGGGCAAGCTCAAGGTTTACCAGAATGGTAACGAGATAGATATCAATAAGGCATTGGAAGATGCTGGCGAGGATGATCTCTCTAAGTTCGTAAAAGACTTGAAGGTTTATCCTGTTTTGAAGTTATCTCTTACAGGTAGAATCTTATAATATAGATAAAGAGTTATAAAAATAGATTGGGCAAGGCCAGAGATGGCCTTGCCCTTTTTGTTTCTATATACTATAAATTGAAAAAGCGTCCCCGCAGTAGCCTCACGGTCACTACGGGGACTTATATTACTAACATCTAACTTTAATTTAAAACAAATTCTTTAAGAGAGAGTATAGTCTCCATTATCTATAAACATAAACCAAGTATCTCATATATTGCAAGTAACTTGTATCCTGCAAATATCTTGTATTCTTAAATGCAAGTTCTTAGAAAAGTTAAACCCATAGACCAGTATCTCTACTAATATCTCGATTATTTTTATTTTATTGCTTTTTGTCTGTTTAATATTTAATACTTTTAAGTTCACAATGCAAAGATATAAAAAATATGGGTAAACTCCAAATTAATTTTGCTTGATTTTGCAATAAATGGCTTTTATTGTACTTATTCGGTGGTTTTTAAGTGTTAACCGGTAAAGTTAAGAGGGTGTATCATTAACATTCAAATGCTTTATGATACACCCTCTTTCTCAGGATTCTGAATATTTTCTTGTTTATAACGCTTCGTCTTCAGGACGTGGCATCTGTGTCTGGGGTTTCTGGTTCTTGCCTGACTTCATGAATAGTTTCTTCTTCTTGAGCCATGCAGCCTTGCGTATTTCGTATTCTTCGCGATGACGCTCCAAAAAATTATCTGCCATGTTTCGTTTCCTTTTTTACTTTGCGTTATGAATGCTTATTCTTCTTTAAACTTACTGTAAATCACCTTGATTCGGATCGGACCAGATGCTACCTTCTTACCAGTCTTCTCGTCTTTGGTATAATCCTTGTCAGGATCATCCGTACCCACGATGAGTCGGGTAGAAGCGAGTGACATATCGTGATTAATCTTGGAGATGACGGTAGTATATCCCTGTGTGGTTGTGATGACGTTTACAGGAACCAGCACTACTTTATTCCAGTTAGGATGCTCATTCATCCAGTTGGCATTCTTCTTCTCGCCCTCAGCCTTGTTCTTATACATGGCAGAAACCAGGTTGGCGATATTCTGGAATGTATAGGCATTCTTGTAGGTGCCGGTTCTGCTGTAGCTTGCCGTATAAGAAGTACGATTGTCTGCCAACTTGCTCTTTTCGAAGAACGACTGCAAACTGTCTTTCTGTACCATCAGGATGGTGCTTGGTGTAGCAAAGTTATATGCGTTGTCTTCGTCTGCATTGTTGAGTCGTGGGAAGGAGATGGATGCTGTATTGAGCGTATCCTTCTCATGACCTCTCATGATGTCTTCGATAGGGAGGGTAACCTCGGTGAAGATACCTGCTGGTGACTTGAGGTAAGTACAGTTCGGCTGACTTGCCAACTGCTCCAGGTTTTTGGTATCATTCTCAATCTTGTTGAGCTGCAATACCTCTTCTGTACCATCAAAACGGTTGTATCCGATGCCTACAGCTGTACTGTCTGTAACGCCGTCCATTGCCTTGATGGTCTTGTGGCGGGTCCAGTAGAAGATAAGCTCTGTATTCCAGATTTTAGCCATGTTACCCGTACCGCCTACATTCTTGATGAAGAAGCCAGGGCAGACGTTGTGCAGGAACTTGTAATTGGTCTTGAAGTACTCAGGATGTTCTGCGTATGTTTGCATGATGTAAGAACCATAGTTCTTGTATCTCTTACCATCTTTCTTGTACTCCTTATTCAAGTAAATCTTGAAGTTCTTGACATCTGATGTATTGCTCAAGTTGTAATTACTGCTCCAATGCTGGTTGTTTTCGCTTACCCAGCCTTCCTTGAAGGCATCATAATCAGAGTAATACTCCTGATCTTCTGCCATCGGCTCTGTCATCTCATAAGCTGTCACCTTCATTGGGGCGATGGTATCACCATAGCTGGCATTGTATGAAACCAGGAGGTAGCATGAGTCTGCTTCGATAGAACCGTTGTTTGCCTGCTTGATGTAATCGAGTGTATCTACATCGAAAGTAGGCAATACGCTCAACTGGGTCATGTAGTCGCCCTTTACATAGTTGCCGGTTTCCGGGTCTTTCATCTTTCCGATGAGCCCCGTGTTGTTGCGGCTCAATACGGCACCTGCTACTATAGACTTTGTGGTAACATTGAACGCTGAGTCAGAAATGTTAATGTTGTCTATCTTATTAGTGATGCTACCACCGATTTCCTCGGTGGTATCATCACATGCAGCGAAAGTAAGCGCTGCTATTACTAATACTGTTAAGAGTCTTAAAATTTTCATTATCCTTGTATGTATGTGTCTCTGTTGTCGGAATTTTATTCTGCGTCAGGACAAACCTTGTTGATGAAGTCTGTGTATGGCTCCTGGATATCTTCTCCCGGATAAGCCAGTACAGGTTTGTTCTTCTCCTTCGCATAATCAAAGAGAATCTGGTTAGCTTCTTCTTCACCTTCTACCACACCGTCGCTATAGTCGATGGCGAGTTTGCCGAGCTCAATGAAGTCGAAGTCGTCCTGATAGCCGTCGAGCAGTTCAGGCTTGGCATCGCGGAAGGCAACGCAACGCTTGAAGTTGGTACCCAGTTCACCCTTGAGTTCGTTGGTATAGAGAGCGGTAATTACCTTTGATTCAGCAAATGAAGGCTCTTCGCTGTAGGCTGTCTTTACATAGAATGGCACTACTGCGCTAGCCCAACCCTGGCAGACGATTACGTCAGGCTGCCAGCGGAGTTTCTTTACGGTTTCCAATACACCACGTGCAAAGAAGATAGCTCTTTCGCCGTTGTCGGCATATTCCTTTCCGTTTTCATCGGTGCCCATCTGACGGCTCTTGAAATAGTCATCATTATCGATGAAATAAATCTGCTGTCGTGTTGTTGGTATAGATGCAACCTTGATGATCAGCGGATGGTCTGTATCATCGATGATAAGGTTCATACCAGACAGGCGAATGACCTCGTGCAATTGTCCGCGACGCTCGTTGATGGTGCCCCACTTAGGCATGAAGGTGCGGATCTCAAAACCTGCTTCCTGCATCTTCTGAGGCAGTTCGCGTCCCATGATTGACATGTGAGACTCGGCTACGTATGGGTCGATCTCCTGATTGATAAATAATACTTTTTTTGCCATAAAATTTAAATTTTATTCTTACGAATTACGTGCAAAGGTACAAAAAAAACTTCAAATAGGGGCATTTTTCCTCCGAAATTCATTATTTTCGGCAATAATTCGCATATTTTTAGGTTTTTTCTTTCTCATTTGAGAAAAAAGTTGTTATTTTGCACCCGAAAACAGATTATGACGATGAAAGTATTCAATAAGATTGTTGACCTCCAGAACGAACTCTTCATGTGTCGTAAGGAGGGAAAGGAAATCGGCCTTGTGCCAACTATGGGTGCGCTGCATGAGGGTCACGCCTCTCTTGTTAAGCGCAGTGTGAAGGAAAATGGCGTGACTGTGGTTTCTGTGTTCCTGAATCCTACACAGTTTAATGATCAGGGTGACTTGGATCGCTATCCTCGTACCCTCGATGCTGACTGCAAGCTCTTGGAGGCTTGTGGCGCTGACTATGTGTTTGCACCATCGGTGAAGGAGATGTATCCTACACCAGATACACGCCACTTTGAGTTTCCACCTGTTTCTACCGTGATGGAGGGTGCCAAGCGCCCGGGTCATTTCAATGGTGTATGTCAGGTAGTGAGCCGTCTTTTCTATATCGTTCGACCAACCCGTGCTTATTTCGGTGAGAAGGATTGGCAGCAGATTGCTGTCATCAAGCAGCTCGTGAAGTACATCAACAGCGATGTGCAGATTGTTGAGTGCCCTATTGTCCGTGATGAGGATGGGGTGGCTAAGAGCAGCCGTAATACTTTGCTGGCTCCTGATGAGCGTGCCATTGCGCCAAACATCTATAAGGCCCTGAAGGAGAGTGTGGAGTATGCCAAGACTCATACCGTACAGGAAACTCACGATAAGGTGGTTGCCGACATCAATGCTGTAGAGGGTCTGGAGGTAGAGTATTTCCAGATTGTGGATGGCGACAGCCTGCAGGATGTTTCTTCATGGGAGGATAGTGCATACGTGGTAGGTTGCATCACCGTTTATTGCGGTAAGACTCCTATCCGTCTCATCGACCATATCAAGTATAAAGGATAATTCCTCGATAGATATTCTTTATTAAGTTTAATCCGTAACAGATCAAGTAATAACAGAACAATGCAGATAGAAGTATTGAAGAGTAAGCTCCATTGTGTGACCGTAACTGAGGCTAACCTGAATTATATGGGTAGCATCACCATCGATGAGGACTTGATGGACGCTGCTAATCTGATAGCAGGCGAGAAGGTTCAGATTGTAGACAACAACAATGGTGAGCGCTTGGAGACCTATATTATCAAGGGTGAGCGTGGCAGCGGTTGTATCTGCCTGAATGGTGCTGCAGCCCGCAAGGTGCAGGTGGGCGATACCGTCATCATCATCGCTTATGCCCTGATGGACTTTGAGGAGGCTAAGACCTTCAAGCCAACCGTGGTTTTCCCAAAAGAAGGAAATAAGGTTTAAATATCGTATGATGATATAGAATTGTATAAAGAATGATTATCTCGTATGATAAAATAAAGAATATGCGTTCCTGTGGATAGATGAATCCGTAGGAACGCATATTTGTTTTGTGACGATAAACTTGCGTTTCGGTGTGGCGAAATAGCGGTAAGCCACATCGATGGTGATGCCCTGTTCACGGATGGATAATGTATGTGTACCCTATATATAATGGTGTAATTACTATTTTATGAAGGTGTAATTACGATGGGTTAAGGATAGATCTCGATATGGCTGCTGCCGGAGTTGCCATTCTTGATAATCCTTATCTGGGTGGTGATGCGCTCGCTCATCGTGTCGGTATGACTGATGACGCCCACCTTCTTGCCTTGCGAACTTTGCAGCATGGCGAGGGAATCGATGACGGTGGCTAGGGTATCGGGGTCGAGGGTTCCGAAGCCTTCATCGATGAACAGATTCTCGAAGGAGATGTTGCGGGAGGACAATGCCGACAAGCCCAAGGCTAAGCCCAGACTCACGATGAAGGTTTCGCCACCAGATAGGGAGGTGGTGTCTCGGATATCGTCGGCACGGTCGTGGTCGATGACTCGGATGCCCAGCGAATGCTTTACCTGCTGCAGTTCGTAACGGCTGTTAAACTTTCTGATTTCCTGGTTGGCGTGCGCTATCAGGAAACTGAGCGTATAGCATTGGGCTATCTTGCGCAGCGTCTTGCCGTCTGCTCCGATGGCATCTGTGATGGCTGTCCAGTCGTCCTTTTCCTGTGTTACGAGATTCAGAGCCTCAGCCTTGTCACCCAACAGCTTCACGGCTTCCTGATGGTTCTGCATCCTGGCGTTGGCAGCAATCAGTTCGTTGCGCTGGCTTCTTTCCTGATACTCCTGCTGAATGGCTAAGAGAGCATCACGGGTTTGGGCTGGCTGATGTTCCAAGTGCTGCTGATGCGCCTTTTCTGCACTCTGGTAAAGGGCGGTAGTTGAAGCCACGGCTTTCTCCTTTTCGTCCTTTTCACGTCGGATAGCGTTCCAGTCTTCGGCAGAGTGAAGCATCTCCCGGATGGTATTTCGGTCGATGAATGGTGGTTCGATGCTCTTTTCTTCAAGCTGCTTGTTATATTCCTCAATCCAAAGGTCGAGTTCCTTTTCCTTCTCTTGCAGATTCTCTTTCATCGTTTTGTTCTGAGACTGCATGGTTTGATGCGAACCTTTACTGTTGGCGAGTTCCGCCTTCAGTTTGTTAATATTCTCGTTCTGAGTATCAGCTGCTTTCGTTGCCTCATCCTTTGCTGCTGTCAGTCTTTGTTCAGCCGCGTCTGGTTCTTCGCCATTCAGAATTTGCTTATATTTCTCCTGCCATTCCTCCATTTCCTTCTTGGCGCTATTCCATGCCTGAAGGGCTTTCCCGTAAGCCTCCTCCTTGCTCTTTTGCTGTGAGATGAGGTTGGTTGTAAGTGCTTCTTGCTCAGCTAGTTTTGTTGCGCAGGTTGAAGTATTTTCTTGGGCTTTGTTCTGTATAGTAGAAGCCTTGCTTTCATACGCAGCTTCATCCTTTACAGCCTTATCCTTGAGTTGGGTCAGCCGTTCTATCTCTTTCTGAATCTTGTTAAAGAGGCTCAGTTTGCTGCTCGCATCTTTCGCCTTGTTTTCATAGATAGGCAAGAGCGATTTCAGTTCTGCCTCTGCCTTCGGAATCTTTGGATACTGGGCGATGAGCGCCTTCCAATCCTCTTCGTAAGTTGCTATTTCTCCCGACAGCTTTTCCTGTTGTTTCTGGAGCGTCTGTACTTCACCATCGTTCTGTTTTCTCTCGCCGGAAAGATCCTTCTCCTCTTTCTGCTGCAGTTTTAGCAGATTCTCCTTGGCTTTCAGAAGTTGAGAGAGTTCCGTGGTGGCTTCCTCAAACTGTCTGTTGTCGGTATGATAAGGATGGGTCGTGCTGCCACAGAGCGGACAAGGTTTGCCTTCGGTCAGGTTGGCACGATGAATCTCCCATTTCTCACTCACCATGAGGGTATAGGCATTTCTCAGCGTCAGGGACTCTTTCTCCAAAGCCTCGATGGACAATTTGCCCAGTGCCTCATCTATCTCCGCATTTCTCTTGCCCAAGACCTGGATCCGCTCCTCATTCTTCTGCTTTTCTGTTGTGGCAGTATCGAGATGAGCCACAACCTTGATGGCTTGCTGGACATCCTGCAGTTTCTTTTCGGCTGCCGATTTATGGCTCTGCAGTTCCTCTATATTCTGTCCGGCAGTCTTATTTCTTTCCTTCTCCCAAGCCTGTTCAGCGGCTTGCGTCGCTTCGTGCAGAACCTGTTTCTGCTTGGCAATCTCTTCCTTTGTCGTTTTGAGAGCAAGGTTCGCTTTCTCCGTTTCAGCTTCCCATTTTTGGATGTTTCGGGCGTTTTCCTCCACGTCTTTCAGGGCAGTTTGATTCTCTTTCTGAGCCAACTCCAATGCCTCTTTCTTTTCTTTCAGATTCGGCATTGCCGCTTCCATTTTTGTTTTCAGCGCCCTTGCTTCAGCGATGACCGGCAGCGCCTTTTCCTGCTGTTCCTGTGCCTTGCTTACTGCTTCCTTCAGACTGGCGAGAGCTTTCTCGCTTTCGCTGATGGCAGACTCTTGACTTTTGATGTTTCCTTCCGCTTTCAGGATGTTTTCTTCCTGTTCGTGGATGCTTTGCGTCTGTCGCTCTACTTCCTGCAGCTGGTTGACGGCTGGCTGTACTTCATCGTGCAGCTGCAGATGGAGAATCTGGGCTTGCATCGCTTTAATGGCATCTGCTGCTTGTTTCATATCTGACTGGAAGATAGCGATTTGTTTGATTTGCTTATCGTTTTCCTCAAACCATTGCAGGTCTTTCGAGATGGCTTGCAACTGGCTGTCGAGTTCCTTCTCAGCCTTTTCCAGACGGTCGATTTCCTCCTTCAGTTGGGTAAGTTCTTCATCGTTCAGCAGGTTCTGTTTTACGGCTTCCACCGATGCTGCCATCTGGTTGTAGGCATCCGTCGCCTGGTCTTTCGCCTTCTTGATTTCAGTAGCGATGTTCGTATAAGTTTCCTCACATCCGATGAGTTTTTCCAGGAGTTCGTACCGCTCGTTTTCCTTCGCCGTCAGGAAGTTGGCAAACGAGCCTTGGGCGATGAGTACGGTACGGAGAAACTGGTCGTAGTCGAGTCCGATGATGTTCGGCAGCTCATTCCAGTCGGCAGCTTCCTCTGTTATCTCTTCTCCGTTTCTCGTGATTTTATAAAGCGCAGTCTTGGCGTTCTCGTAGCGCACTCTCTGGAATCTGACGTGCCATTCTGCGCGGTAGATGCTGCCGTTGTTGGCAAGGAAGGTGAGTTTGCTGTAGCCCTCTTTCTTGCCACGTGTCAGGATGTTTCGGCTGTCGGTAGGAGCCAGACGGTTACTTTCGCTGGCATCGGCAGCTCCGAAAATCTCGATGTTCTGGTTCTTGTCGCCTTTCTTCCTGGGGTAGCGTGGGGCGCGATTGTAGAGGGCAAGGCAGATGGCGTCGAGTAGGGTAGACTTGCCACTTCCCGTCGGCCCTACGATGCTGAAGATGGTACTCTCGCCTAAGGCACCTTCTTCAAAGTTGATGACCTCGCCTCCCTGTTTGTCAAGCGAAGCGAGGTTGAGTATTTCGAGTTGTAGGAATTTCATAATGATGATGTCGTTAATAAATCGGATAACATTTTCTCCTGTCTTTCGTTCATCGGAGCGTTGTGTCTGATGGCGAAGGCTTCCTTCAGCGTGTCGAGCGGAGGACGGTTGATGATGTCTTCTATGCTGGTGATGTGCTGGGAACCCTGGATGGTGGAGAGGTCCAGTTGTGGGATGATGCGCTGGATTTTGCAGAGCACGGCATCCTTTTCGTTGACGAGTTTCTCCAGTTCCTTGATGTCATCGCTGGATAGTTTCTCCTGTTTCACCTTCAGCATCACGTAGTCGAAATGGTCGCTCAGTTCGCCGTCTGTTCTCTCTGAGAGTTCAGAATTGATGAGCTTCTGCCATTTCTTGAAGGTCAGCTCATCCTCATCTTCGGGCAGGATGCGGAGGGCGTGCTGAGGCTTGTATTCCAGGAAATCTACTTTCCATTCCTTGCTCTTGCCGGTTTCCTTTCCTTCCTCCTCTTCTCCGTGTTCTATGGTGATGAGGTCGATGCCGTGAGTGTAGTCTTTCTCGGCAAACGACATCGGGAGGATACTTCCCGTGTATCTTGCCCAGTCGGTGTTCCAGATATGTTGCCGTTTGTGGATGTGTCCGCAAGTCATATAGTCAGGATGGTCGTTCCATCCTTCCAGGTCCACTTCCTCCTGTCCGCCGATGATGATTTTCTCGCTCGCATCCTTTTTGGCGATATCCGAACCCTTGGCGTACATGTGTGCCATCATGATGCACTTCCTGCCCGGGTATTTCTTTCGAGCCTCAGCCGTCAGTTCTCTCAGAAAGTCGTTGACTCCCTGCGAGTAACTGGCGTTCTGCACCACATCGCTTCTTAGGAAAGGTACGGCGAGGATGATGACTTCTTCTCCTGCCTCGTTGGTTACGGGGATGATGAGGTCATCGAAGGAATAGATCCAATGTCCGCCGGTTTTATCATCGTCCTCGCTTTCTCCCTGCTTCCAGATTTTCCTTACGTTTCCTCTTATTTCCACGTGGTATCGGGTGAGTAGCGGACGTGGAGCCTCCAGTCGGCTGGCGGAATCGTGGTTGCCGGCGGTAATGATGACCTGCATGTTAGGGCACAGTTGGGTAGCATCGGCAAGAAACTCGTAATAAACGGTCTGTGCCGCTGCCGATGGATTTCCGTTATCAAAGATGTCTCCTGCTATGAGGAGAGCATCGGGCTTTTGTTCAGCTATCTGTTCCAGGAGCCATTTCAGGAAATGCTTGTGTTCCGGCAGACGGTCGTTGCCGTGAAACAGGTTTCCCAGGTGCCAGTCGCTGGTTGCTAATATCTTTAAACTCATAAGAATGTCTAATCTTAGTCTTTTTCTTTGTCTTTGGTTTGCAATCCTTTGACCTTTGGTTTGCAATCCTTTGACCTTTGTCTTGCAATCCTTTAGCTTTTGGTTTGCAATCTGACTACAAAGTTAACACAATTATTTGGGATACGCAAAGAAATAAGCTCAAAAAACGAAGAATTATGGCCGGAAAAGTAAAGATATTCAGGAAAAGTCTTGTTTTATATCTGATAAAGTTGTATCTTTGCAAGGTAGAAATCTTCGTTCATAAACATTGAATGTCCGTTCAGTGTCTTTGAACGGCGGTTCATAAACTTTGAATGTCGGTTCAGTGTCTATGAACGGAGATTTCTCCTAGGATTAAATACTTTTCTTCCTAGGTTTGTGGTCTTTTCTTCTTAAGTATAACAATAAATACTATAGGATGTAAAGGCTGTTGCAATAAGAAATACTAATAAACTAAAATAGGAAAGGAAACTGATATGGCTAAGTACAAATTGCAGGAAATGGGGGATATGCGCTATGATGGCAAGCGCAGAGTTTATCCCAAGATGGTGACCAACCGTACTCTATCCCGAAAAGAGTTCGTCAAGATGATGCAGAACTACCATCGCGGTATTTCGGAAAGTACCACGGAGGCTGTATTGACCGATGTGGTTGATATGCTGACAGACATGCTCTCCATGGGTTACAACGTGAATCTGGAAGGTTTCGGCACCTTCTCCCTCTCCCTCGCTTTCGAGGATGAGAAGCCTAGGGAAATTCTGAATCCAGATGATAAGATGACGTACCGCAAGGTGGGAGTGAAAGACATCAACTTCAAGGCGTCTCCTGAGTTTGTCAAGGATGTGAAGCGTGAAACCGACCGTGATCTGGAGCGTGATATGGGTGGCGTAAAGGTTATCCGTAAGCAGCTCTATTCCAGGGAAGAGCGCATCGCCCGTGCCCTGGAGGTGATAGAGAAGAACGGAGTCCTCACCCTAGGCGATTATGCCTCCATCAACAACCTGAGCCGTACTGCTGCCTCTATGGAACTGAAGGAGCTGACAAATGACAAGACTTCGCCGATAGATTCACTAGGCCGCGGTAGCCATAAGGTTTGGGTAAAGAGAAAAGAATAAAAAACAGGAGTGTGGCAATAGGTGGCAATAGGTGACAATAAGAAATACCTTTATTGCCACCCTTAATTCGCTAAAAACCAGAGCGTTACCAGAAAGTGTGGCAATAGTGGCATTAGGTTAGAAAAAAAGATTTTTCTTTATATAAAAAATGACTCGCTTGCAGTTCTAATGGGATGCAAACGAGTTCTGTTGCTACAAAGATTCTTTGATAAAACAAACTTTTTGAAAAGAAAAATCACAAAAAGTAGCTTCATTTTATATAATTGAAGGGCATTTGCCGAAGGTGAGTCAAGTTTCGCATGTGGTTCAAGCATGGGCTGAAGACCCAAAGCTCCTAGCCACCACACGCCCTGAACCAACGGTCACCGGCGCGTAGCGGAAAGGTAAAGGGTAGAAGCTCCTAGCCCAGGGCAACACCCCTGGGTATTAGGGTGTTGTAACCTTGCGCCCTGTAAGGGCAAAAGCCTTGAATATATGCTGCTTTATAACCAATTTTATTTGGGATTTGCAAGAAACTATTTCTCTTTTAAATCATTTGCCGACTTTTCGAAATCAGCTTTGATATCATCTAATAGTGGATTTCTGTTTTAGCATAAATGTCAATGCCATCATATTGTTTTGCTCTTTCGAGCATCTCCTCTTTATGTTTTAGGAGTTGTTTAAACTTTCTGATGTTTTCCTCCTTTGTATTGTTCTTTGTTGCTTGCATAATAACCTCCTTTTTAATGTTATTGTTATTAATTTGGTGGCAAAGATAAGAAAAGTAAATGAGATATGCAAGAAAAAAGACCCAAAATTTTGTGAAGCCAATTCTTTTTCGTACTTTTGCAGTTGTCTTGCTGTGGATGGCTGGCGATGAGTCGCCGGCTAAGTAAAAATCCATGGCTTGGCCTATTTTAATAAGAAAGACGTGTACTGACGTTTTCTTCTGTTCAATTGAAACCTGGAAAATTTCAAAATGAGAGACAGTGGAAGGCTGTAGTGGACGACTACTCATCGTGTATATACGCGAGGCATAGGTGTGCCCTTTCCATTCGTATGGAGAGGGTGCGTCCTGTGCTATCAATATATGCAAGTTTGGCGTAGGTGTCTATTGCTTCAATCCTTGTTCTCATAGGTTTTTCCAGGACCTCAATTGGCAAGGATAAAGTAATATGATTCCTACGCTTTTCTTTTTATTATAGCCATTACAAACACGAACAATCTTCTCTGCTTAGGGAATCGGTGGAGCATATTTATAGGGCTAGGAGACACCGATATGGCAAAGAAAATAGATTTGGAAGCTTTGTACCAGCAGATAAATGAACTTCAGATTGATAAAGATTTGAACAGGGGAAAGCTGCACCCTCTTTCGGAGAAATTCACTATATTTGCAACATGAAGGAAATATAGAAACTATACCAAGGATAGAGTTAGCCCTGATTATCATCGGGGGGGCATCCATATTTATCTTCTTAATAAACCTCTTGTATTTTCTGGAGTGAACTTAACAATAAGCAGACAAATTTAAATAACAATTATAATATTAATTTATGAAAAAATTTACCAATCAATTCAATGGGTCGCATGCCGACCGTATTAACAATGGGGGAGGTAGATTCCGAAGGATCGCTCTGTTCCCATTGATGTTGTTCATGTTGTTGCTTGTGCCTACCAGTATGATGGCGCAGACAGATTACGACAACACAGTAACCTTCACAGCCTTAGCAGGTAATCCCCAAGGCTTCACTAATGAGACTTATGCGCAACTCTTTGATGGCAAAAAGACAGAAGACAATTTCTCCAAGTGGTGCTGCAAATTCTCAGGTAGTGCCAATGTCATCTTCGCAGCCAGCAAAGCAGGAGTCCCTGTGGGCTACACCATCACAACGGGTAACGACAACTTCACTAGTAAAGGTCGCAACCCTATGTCGTGGAAGCTCTATGGAAACAATGAAGGCAAAGATGGTGCTTGGACGCTCATTCAGGAGGTGAACAACGATACGAAGCTTCAGGATGTGAACTGTACTTCTTACGACTTCACCTGTGAGAAGGGAAAAACATCTTATCAATATTTCAAATGGGAAGTATCGGCTATTCAAAGCGGAGACGTGTTGCAAGTAGGCGAATTCGAACTCAAACTCCAAACTTGTACGCACACAAATACTGATGGTTCGTCTGCCCTTGGCAATGCAATAAAAACTGTGGAAACTACTTGCACCGAGCATGGCTATACCACATACAAATGCTCTATTTGTCATTCAACAGTAAAAAAATATAAGACTGATGAGCTAAAGAAGCACACACTCACTTACCATGAAGCTAAAGATGGAGTTAAAGAACACTGGCAGTGTGATGTATGCCACAAATACTTCAGCGATGCGGATGCCACTCAAGAGGTTAGTTATGCCAGCCTTTTATATCCGGCTTATGCCGTGTTTGAAGGAAGCACAGGAACGCTTACATTCAAATGCAGTCCTTCCAAGCCTGAAGGAGCTTATGACCTTAATCGGGATTGGTCTGCTATAAATAAAAAGATCAAGAAGGTGGTTTTCGATGCTTCGTTTGCCAATGCAAGACCAACGAGCTGTTATATGTGGTTCTATGGATGCGAGAATCTGACCACAATAGAAGGCTTTGAGTATTTTAATACCGAGAACGTGACGAATATGCGCGATATGTTCGGTTACTGCACGTCTCTCAAATCTCTCGATCTCACAAACTTCAACACCGAGAATGTGACAGATATGTACTATATGTTCGCTTCCTGCACCTCTCTCGAATCTCTCGACCTCACCAACTTCAACACAGCGAAGGTGACGAATATGACAGCTATGTTCCATAAATGCTCCGCTCTCAAAACCATCTACGCCAGCAATAAGTTTGTTACGGATCAGGTTACTGAAGGTACTAGTATGTTCTCTGATTGCCTCAACCTCAAAGACTATACCTCTAGCAAGGAAGACCCCACCTATGCCAACTGCGGCCCGACTGGTTACTTTACTTATGGACGTGGGTATGCCATGTTTGACAATGCTACAGAAACTCTTACATTCAGCTACAAGGGATTCAAGCCCGAAGGAGCTTATGAGCTTAATGAGGGGGGAAATACTCCTGAATGGATTTCTAAAAACTCTTATGTCAAAAAAGTGGTCTTCGATGCTTCGTTTGCCAATGCAAGACCAACGAGCTGTTTTTCGTGGTTCAGAGGATGCGAGAATCTGACCACAATAGAAGGTATTGAGTATCTTAACACCGAGAATGTAGAAAACATGTCATCTATGTTCAGGGACTGCTACGCTCTCGAATCTCTCGACCTCTCTAGCTTCAACACAGCGAAAGTGACAAGTATGAGCCGTATGTTCTATATCTGCAAAGCCCTCACAACCATCTACGCCAGCGATAAGTTTGTTACGAACAAGGTTACTAATGGTAATGATATGTTCTATGGTTGCGAAAAACTCAACGGCTATGACGGTAGCAAGACCAACTACAAATATGCCAACTACAAGACTGGCTACTTCAGCAAGCTGGTAGGTAAGAATGGTAATGAAAAGATTGGGGCATCAGGAGAAACTCTTACAGCAGCGAGTCTTGCTCTTGACGATGAAAAAGACTTCGTGGCTTACGAATCGTTCTCAGCCAAGGCTGCATCTTATAGCCGTGAAATGAAGGAAGGCACCACATGGGCTACGCTCTGTCTGCCTTTCGAGGTATCGCTTGCAGATAAGAACTTCCGTGCCTTCAAGCTTCTTTCGGCTAACGAGAGTACAAGCACCATTCAGCTCGAAGAGATTACGACAAGCATCACAGCAGGCACTCCTGTTATCATCAAGATGAACAACGGTGAGACCACTCTCAGCATCTCTGAAGCTAACAAGGAGATTGCGCAAAAGGTAGTATCTGCTGCTGATGGTAACTATCAGCTCCAGGGCATCTATACCCAAAAGGTGTTCGACAAGGTTGCTGACAACAACTGCTACATCGTGAAGGGCGACAAGCTGATGAACCCTACCAAGTTGTTGGAGAACACAAGCACAACACAAGTGGGCAGCAAGCCTTTCCGTGCTTACATGGTAGACAACACTTCATCATCTGCTGGTGCTAAGATGTTCAGCATCGCCATCGGTGACAACACAACAGCCATCGACAGCCTCAACACGATTGCAGACGACAATGCCATATACTACGACCTGCAGGGCAATCGCCTCAGCGCTCCTCAGAAGGGCATCAACATCGTGAAGCGTGGCAGCAAGACAATGAAAGTTATCATCAAATAAAAAGAACTGAGAATTATGAAAAAGAAAGAATATATAAAGCCAGAACTGAATGTCTACCAAATGGAGACTACATCTATCCTCGCTGGCTCTGAAATAGTGAAAGCAAAGGAAGAGGATTATAGCGAAGAATCGGTTAGTGACTATCGCGATTCAAGTGGCAGCATTTGGGCTGATTAAAAAGCCTCACCCCCAATAATAATGATACCTCATGGCATGAGTGCCATGGGGTATTATCATATTTGCGCTCTGTTTCATCTGCCATTTCTAGGAAACGACGAGCTTCCTCACCATAGAGTGTTGATATTGCTTTTATTGCTAGTGCCATAATTCTGTTCCTCCTATTAATTATATTGTTATTTATGTCGCTGCAAAAATAGTGCAAGGAATACGGGAGGAAAGTTACGGAAAAAGCTTATTCAGTTTATTCTTGCAGTTCTTTCTAAAATCTTCTATACTGATAGAACGCTTCCAATCTTCTAGCCACGGGTCTTGTGCCGTTAGTTCTTTTTCAAAGTCATCTGCATTTGACCATGTTCGTTCTTCATTTAGTTTATTGAAAAACTCTTCTTCATTATAGCTAACACCTGTTCTTTCATACTCCGCCTCAATAGCTTCAATCCTAGCCACGGCTTCTTCTTCATTGGCCGGATGCCAGCCAATAGGATATCTTTTCTCTTTCATAAGCTTGCGTATTTTATCTGCTGCAAATTTACGATTATTATCTGAATCATGCAAGAAAAATGGGAGAAATGTTTTTAAAGTATCTTATAATCAAGGTTTTTGCTCTTTATTGGGCTTGGGGACGGTTCTGAAAAAAAGTCACAATATCCGGCAGATGGTGCTGACTATTGTGACTTTACTTTCTTGTTATACAAATCTTTTCTTCATTCTTGCTTCTGTTTCCTGGTCCCACAGATTTCGCAGGATGCACGCTTCTTTACCTTGATGGTGCGGAAGTTCATCGTCTTGGCGTCGAAGGTGAGCAATCGGTCGGTAAGCAGATCGCCTACACCGAGGAAGTACTTCAAAGCCTCTGCTGCCTGGATGGTTCCGAGCATTCCGGCGATGGCACCCAAAACGCCTGCCTGGCTACTGGTAGGAACAGCGCCTGCTGGAGGTGGCTCCTTGAAGAAGCAACGGTAACATGCTGTGCCTGGGAGATGGGTAAAGGTCTGTCCCTGGAATCTCAGGATGCCGCCATGCGAGAATGCCTTGCCCAGTCGCACACAGGCGTCATTGATGAGGTACTTCACCGGGAAGTTATCGGTGCAATCGATGATGAAATCCCATGGCTTGATGATTTCCTCGGCATTGTCTGAGGCGAGGAAAGTATGATATGTTGTCACCTCTACATCAGGATTGATGGCAATCATCTTCTCCTTGGCGCTTTCCACCTTAGGAGTATTCAAGTCTTTGGTCTGATGGATAACCTGGCGTTGCAGGTTGCTGAGGTCAACCACATCGGCATCCACGATACCGATATGTCCCACGCCAGCCGCAGCGAGGTAGAGGGCAACTGGGGAACCTAATCCTCCGGCACCAATGATGAGCACCTTGGCATTGAGGAGCTTTTCCTGCCCCTCGAGGCCTACATCCTGAAGGAGGATGTGGCGGCTGTATCTTTCTATCTGTTCTTCTGTTAAATCTATCATTTTATAGTACTTTATGTCTTTTTTCTTTAGTAAAAAATTACTTTGTATAGCAGTTTATGCTCATACAGCAGTATAGAAAAAGGTCGCAAACAATTAACAGCTTGCGACCTTTGATATTCTTTATAAGAACCCGAATTATAATCCCGAATCTGGAAGTATAATTCTCTAATTCTCAAATTCTTGACTTACTCGATAACTACGAGTGCATCCTCTTCGAGCACAGCCTGACCAGGCTTAACGCAGATAGCGGTTACCTTACCATCCTTCTCAGCCTCGATGTTGTTCTGCATCTTCATAGCCTCGAGAACGACAACAGTATCACCTGCCTTTACCTCCTGACCAACAGCTACCTCGATGCTGGTGATAGTACCAGGGAGAGGAGCCTTTACAGCATTGGCTGTATTTACGTTGGCAGCTGGAGTAGCCTCAGCATCATCAGATGCTGCAGCTGGCTGACCAAGCACAACCTTCTTCTTCTCTGGCTCAGCCTCCTGTTCCATCTCAACCTTGTAAGCTTCGCCATTCACGTTCACGCTTGCGATGTTACTCTCAACAGCGTCAATCTGAACCTTGTATTCTTTTCCGTCAATTGTATATTTAAACTCTTTCATTTCTATTACATTATGGTTTAGCTGTTAAACTCAAGAACTTGGCGTTCCACATCGTCTGACGTGGCTTGATAGTGATGATGCCAGGCTCCTTGTCGTGTACGTTATTGCCCTGGTACTCATAGAGTGCCATGGCAATTGCAGCATAAATATTCTTATCCATTTATTCTAATGTTTAATTATATCATTACATTGGCATACAGCCATGCTTCTTAGCTGGCAAGCTCTGACGCTTGGTAGCGAGCTGAGCCAAACCACGGCAGATGCGGAAACGGGTGTTACGTGGCTCGATAACGTCATCGATGTAACCATACTGAGCTGCCTGATATGGATTAGCAAACTTGTCAGTATACTCCTGCTCCTTCTCAGCCAGGAATGCCTTAACATCCTCGCCAGCTTCCTTCTTAGCCTTAGCTTCCTTACCACAGAGAACGGCAACGGCACCGCTGGCACCCATTACAGCAATCTCTGAAGATGGCCAAGCGAAGTTCAGGTCGGCACGCAACTGCTTGCAACCCATCACGATGTGGCTACCACCATAGCTCTTACGCAATGTGATAGTAATCTTTGGCACGGTAGCCTCGCCGTAAGCGTAGAGCAACTGTGCACCGTGAAGGATGACAGCGTTGTACTCCTGACCTGTACCTGGCAAGAATCCTGGTACGTCTACGAGAGATACGATAGGAATATTGAAGGCATCGCAGAAACGGACGAAGCGGGCTGCCTTGCGGCTAGCGTTTACATCGAGTACACCTGCGTAAGCTGATGGCTGGTTGGCTACGATACCAACGCTCTGACCATTGAAGCGGGCGAAACCAGTGATGATGTTCTTGGCGAACTTAGGCTGAACCTCGAAGAACTCACCGTTATCGGTTACTGCACCAATCACCTTATACATATCGTAAGCCTGGTTTGGATCGTCTGGGATAATCTCGTTCAGAGTATCGTCCATACGGTCGATTGGGTCTGTGCACTCAACGCGTGGAGCTTCTTCTGTATTGTTGCTAGGGATGTAAGAGAGCAGGCTCTTGATCATCTCGATAGCCTCTTCCTCAGTCTTAGCAGCGAAGTGGGTTACACCACTCTTGGTTGCATGAACAGATGCACCACCGAGGTGCTCTGCATCGATGTCCTCACCGGTTACGGTCTTTACTACCTTAGGACCAGTCAGGAACATGTAAGAAGTCTGCTCCTTCATGATGATGAAGTCGGTCAAACCTGGAGAGTAAACAGCACCACCGGCGCAAGGGCCCATGATAGCAGAAATCTGTGGGATGACACCAGAAGCGAGGATGTTGCGCTCGAAGATCTCACCGTAACCAGCGAGGGCGCAGATACCTTCCTGAATGCGGGCACCACCTGAGTCGTTCATGCAGATAACAGGTGCCCCCATAGTCATAGCCATATCCATTACCTTGCAGATTTTCTGTGCCATAGTCTCAGAGAGTGAACCACCATTTACGGTGAAGTCCTGAGCATATACGTAAACCAGACGGCCGGCTACAGTAGCGCTACCAGCTACTACACCATCACCGAGGTACTGCTTCTTCTCCATGCCAAAGTTAGTGCAACGATGCAACTTGAACATATCATACTCCTCGAAACTGCCAGCATCTACCAACATTTCGATACGCTCACGAGCGGTATATTTGCCACGTGCATGCTGCTTCTCGATGGCCTTCTCGCCACCGCCAAGACGAGCCTGTTCGCGCTTAGCGATCAGCTCCTTAATCTTTTCTACTTGTTTGCTCATAATTGATTATTATGTATTATTTCTTTATTCTTTATAGAATGGTTTCTTGAATCCATGGGATGAGCGGACGAACAATCATCGCATAATTCGGGCGCAAAGATACGAAAAAAACCGCAGATAGCGAACTATCTACGGTTAAATATTTAGAATAATGTAAAAAATCACTATTATTTGGTTCTAAAATTCCAAAAGAATACGGGCATTGAGCTGTCTGCCGGTAAGATAATTAGGTACGGCGTATTGTTGGCTGGTTACATCTGTCACCCAGTAATAGCTGTTTACGTTGTCTATGCCGAAGAGGTTGAGACAATCTACCCCCAGCATCACATTCTTCAGGAAGGTCTTCTTCTCACGGCGGCTGTTGTCGAGCAACTGATAGCTCATACCGATATCTGCACGGCGATAGGCGGTGGCACGGAAACTGTTGGTCTCCAGCTCTCTGTGGGGTGCTGCAAAAGGAAGGCCATCGGCAAAGGCGAGTTTCAAAGACATGCGCCATTTCTTGCTGCCAGGGAAATAATCGGTGAAGAAGAGGTTTACGGCATAGCGCTGGTCGGTAGGCAAAGGGATGCTCTTGCCACCCAGTTTCATCTTTGTATCCATGAGCGAAAGACTGAGCCAGGAATCTGTACCCGGAACAAATTCTCCGTAGAGTTTGAAATCGAGTCCTGCCGCATGACCGCTGCATTCGTTCTGTCCGTAATAAACAACCTTCACGTTGCTAACCGAATAAGGAACCAGATTGCTCAAAGCCTTGTAATAGGCTTCGGCAGAGAATTTATAGCGTTGGTCTCCTAGCTTGAACCTATAGTCGTAGCCGGCGATAAAGTGGATGCTTCGCTGACTCTTGATTTTCTCGTTCAGCGATGCGATGGTTATGCCGTTCACCGTAGATGTATCTCTCAATTCCTTGAAGAATGGAGCCTGATAATACAGACCTGCCGCAAAACGGAGTGTTGTATTCTCGTGGTTGGCTGGTATGATGGCGAGCGACAGACGAGGACTCACGATGGTTTCTCTGTTGAAATTCCAATGACTCATTCTGATACCATAGTTCAGGGTGTAATGTGTCTGTCTGTTCCCGGTACTGTCGGCTGTTCCTCCCGAAAAACGGTAGGTGTCCTGGATGTAAGCTTCCATTCGGTTGGCATTCAGTTCGTTGCGAGCCTTCAGTGAATAAACCATATAGAGGTCTTTGCCATTGTGAGGAATACTGTATCCTGCAGAATCGCGCATCTCATATTCTACTGAATTCTCCTCGATATGTTCACGCTTCAGACTTACTGCGGCTTCCATCTGATGTTTCTTCACCTTGTGCTTGAGCATCAGTTTGGCACTCATCACGCGGGCTGTGAGATAGTTTCGGGCATGTTCGAAATAGGTACCTACACCCAGGTTTTCTGAGGTTTCGGTCTCATCGAGCCAATATTGACCCTGAATGTCATATTTCTCCTGTTCCTTGGTGTAGAAAGCGCTGCCCAGAAGCGAGAGACTTGTGTTGGCGGTAAACTGGCGGGTAATGCCGAGTGTACCGAAGTAGGTGAGGAAGCGGTCTTTTTCCTGACCGTCAAAATATACTCTGAAGCTCTTTACGTTTTCCATTGTTCCGAACTTCGTTTCTCGGTCTTCCGGTTCGAAGTTGTAGTGATTATCAGAGATGTAGCCTATGAAGTCAAGCTTCCAGCGTTTGTTGGGCTGGTAACTCAGATATGTCTGATAGTCCAGATAGTTTGGCTTGTATTCGCCTTTGGTTTCCATCGAACCGAGCAGGTAAGAGGTGGTTTTGTAGCGCACGCTGTTGAGCCATGAAAGTTTCTGGGTTCCCAGACCGATGTATGCGTCAGCACCCAGCAGACTGGCAGCCAGACTGCCTTCAACCACCGGCTTCTTGCTTTTTGCTTTCAGGGTTTTGTAGGTGATGTCGAGAGCCGAACTCATCTTGTCTCCGTATTTGGCAGCATATCCTCCGGTTGAGAAACCGATTTTATCTACCATATAAGGGTTGATGACGGAGAGGCCTTCCTGCTGTCCGCTGCGAACCAGGAATGGGCGGAAAATTTCTACGTTGTTGATGTATACGGAGTTCTCATCAAAGGCACCGCCACGTACATTATATTGCGAAGAGAGTTCGTTGTGGGTACTCACGCCAGCCTGTTGCTGAATCAGACTTTCCACCCCATTTCCGTTGGCAGATGGCGTCATCTTCATGTCCTTAGTCTTCAGCTCCTGTATCTGGTCCGACTGTATTTTTTCTCCCTTGATATTCACCTCATCGAGGGTGGTGGATGCTTCGCGAAGTACCACCTGCAGGGTTTGTTTTCCTCGCGGTCTTCTCAGCACTTTTGTTTTTGTCTTGAAACCGATATATGAGAATTTGACTACCACGCTGTCTGCAGAATGCAGTTTGAGGCTATAGTCTCCCTTGAGCGAAGTAACGGCAGTCTTTCCCTGGCTAGCCACCGAAACGATGGCAAACTCCAGTGGCTGGTTGTTCTCGTCTACCACTTTGCCGTGAAGGGTAAACTCCTGCGCCATCATCTTTATGGTTGCGATGAGGCATATTGTGAGTATCAATAATCTATTTTTCATACTTTTATTAACGAGAAAAACTGAAAAATATTGTAGATGGTTGCAAGTTTTGATGAATGTCACTGGTTGTAATGCATTTGCGTCAGCCCGATTTGGCAGTCATGACGAGACCATATCTACATCAACCTTTATGATTGATGCAGCAAAGATACATTCTTTTCTGTTTCATAGCTATGCGATTTGTGACAATTGTGTGGATTCGGGAAATAAAGTAGGCGAAAATTATATTTTTATGCCTTCTCCTTCTTGAAATTCGAAGAAATATTTCCGAAGAATAGAAAATTATCTCCGAAGGATAAAATAATATCTCCGATAAATAGGAAAATATCTCCGAAGGATAAAATGATATCTCCGAAAGAGAATTGTCTCCTGATTATATATCCCGGCACAGATTGCTGCAGATGATTTTCTGTTGAATGCAGAACAGAATTTTGGATGTGATTTTTGGGAGGTGAAGGGTGTATTTTTAATCTTTATATTATATTCTTTTTTTTTAGGGTTTTCCCGATTTTTGACCCTAGGGTCTTTTTCGGTTTTTACCCTAATCCTTCACGCGTATATATAAAAAAGAGTTTTCAAACCTTCACCCTTCACCTTTTTGGCGATTCTTTTGATGATCAGAGAGTTACGTGTGAAGGGTGGTGAAGGCATTTCTTTGCTTTCTTTAAACACTTTTTTGCATTTGGGCATTCTAAGGAGAGTTTGGTTGGGAACGGAGAAATATGAACTTGCTTAGGAAAAGAGAAAGGAGATTATAAAAAAGCCCGATAAAAGAGACTTTTATCGGGCTGGAATTGTTATGATTACTTACTTGTTGAATGCATAGAACAAACCATCATTCATAGCCATGCGAACCTGGTATAAACCATTGGCATCTGCTGGGACGTTGATCTTCTCGCCACTTGGCAAGCAAGCCTGGATGCTGCCATCCTCGTTGAAGCTGAAAAGCTCACGGATATCGCCATCCTTACTGTATGACCAACTCTTGTGCTTCTTGTCGAACACAAAGTATGATTTCTCACCATCTGGGTCGGTAATCTCGTAGCCATTCTTCAATGTCTTGATGGCATACATGCGACCATCCTTACCCATTACGTCCTTAGTAGTTCCTACCTGGCCAATCACCTTGTTGCCTGTCCAGAACTCGATAGAGTTGAGAACGAGAAGGTCTGCAAATGAACATACTGCGTAAGCTGGAGAGATAAGCACGAAGATAATTTCGTTTACAAACTTGTTGTCAGTTGCTCTCTTGTTCCAGTCAAGTACGGAATTGGTCAGACCAAATGAGCCGATGCAAGAACTGAATGTCAAGGCGCCCAATAGGACTGCGATGACAGGTTTAGTTAAATTTTTCTTCATAGTCATAAATTAATTTATATGTTGAGTATCTTTTACTTCGCAGACTCAAACTCGCGCAAGAAACGAGTATCGTTCTCAGAGAAGAGACGAAGGTCGCTCACGCGATATTTCAAGTTGGTGATACGCTCAACACCCATACCGAAGGCATAACCCGTATAGACATTGCTGTCGATACCGCAAGCCTCAAGATCATGAGGGTCAACCATACCGCAACCTAAAATCTCAACCCATCCGGTATGCTTGCAGAAGTTGCAACCCTTACCGCCACAGATGTTGCAGGAGATATCCATCTCGGCACTAGGTTCTGTGAATGGGAAGTAGCTAGGACGGAGACGAATCTTGGTATCTGCACCAAACATCTCACGGGCAAAGGTAAGGAGCACCTGCTTGAGGTCGGTGAAACTTACATTCTTATCTACATAGAGACCTTCTACCTGATGGAAGAAACAGTGAGCGCGGGCGCTGATAGCTTCGTTACGGTAAACGCGGCCTGGGCAGAGCACACGGATAGGTGGCTCATGAGTTTCCATATAGTGAGCCTCGTCGTTAGATGTATGGCTGCGGAGGAGCACATTCTTGGTAACGTCGTCGCTGTTGGTCTTCTCTATAAAGAAGGTGTCCTGCATATCGCGGGCTGGGTGGTCGGCAGCAAAGTTGAGCATCGTAAATACGTGCTTGTCGTCATCTACCTCAGGACCCTGGAAAAGGGTAAAGCCCATGCGAGCGAAAATGTCGATAATCTGATTCTTCACTACGGTCAGTGGATGGCGGGTTCCGAGTGCTACAGGGTAGGCGGTACGGGTTAAGTCGATATCATCGCTTGATGCTTCGGCTTCTTCCATCTGCTCCTTCAGTCCGTTGATCTTCTCAAGGGCTGCGTTCTTCAGTTCGTTGATTTTTACACCAACCTCTTTCTTCTGGTCGGCTGGCACTGTGCGGAAGTCGGCCATGAGGGCGTTAATCTCGCCCTTCTTGCTCAGATACTTGATTCGAAGCTGTTCTACTTCTTCTGCGTTTTGGGCAGTCAAAGTGCTCACTTCTTTCAAGAGTTCGTCTATTTTTTCTAATAACATATCTATATTTTTATCTTTTTTGACTGCAAAGATAACATTTTTTGCTTAAAAGATGAAATAATTCAAAAGAAAGTTGTACTTTTGCATGGAAAATTTGAGAAATTTAATAGGTTTATGAAAAAACTCTGTTTATTAACGGTGTTAATGGCGGTGCTTACCATCGTTTGTTTCACGTCTGTGGGATGCACAGACAAGAAGCCTGCGCCTGCCATTGATTCGGCTTCATCTGATACGGTAATTGCCGACACCCAAGCGATGGACTCTACAGAACAGCTGATAGAGGAGACTCCGATGCCAAAGGCGGCTGACGAGCTTTTTGATGATTTTGTGTTTAATTTTGCAGCTAACAGAAAGTTGCAGAAAAGTCGTATTGTCTTCCCGTTGCCGGTATATCACGGTAAGAAACTGACCAAGAAGATAGAAAAAAAACATTGGAAGATGGAGCATTTCTTCATGCGCCAGGATTATTACACGCTGATTTTTGATAATCAGAAACAGATGAAACTGATGAAGGATACTACTATCGATCATGTAGTAATAGAAAAGGTGTTCTATAGTAGAAAGACAGTTCAGCAGTTTGTGTTTAATCGCATCAATGGTCAGTGGATGATGACTAGCATCTGCTACAAGCCTATGTATCAGAATAATAATGCCAGTTTCCTGAAGTTTTACGGCCATTTTGCTACTGATACTGCTTTCCAGGCTCGCCACATCCATAATCCGGTGAAGTTTACCGGCCCTGATCCTGATGATGATTTCAGTACGATGACAGGCGATATAGAACCGGAAACATGGCCTGCCTTTGCGCCTCAACTGCCTCACGGCATGATTTACAATGTAATCTATGGTCAGAAATATACCGAGAGCAACCAGAAAATCTTCGTGATTCGTGGTATCGCCAATGGTATGGAAACCTCTCTTACTTTCAAAAAAAATGGAGGAAAATGGGAACTGATCAAACTGAATATGTAGCTTTTTAGTTAGTAGTAATAGTTTAACCAGATATGAAGGATATTCGTAACTATGGCCTTTTGGCTCACAATACATTCGGGATTGATGCTAAATGCAGCAGATTTCTGGAGTATGAATCGGTAGAGGAAGCCCGACAGATAGTGGGCTTGCTGACAGAGGCAGATCAGCCATTGCTCATTTTGGGCGGTGGTAGCAATCTCTTGCTGACCGGTGATTATGCAGGTACAGTGCTCCATTCGGCTATTATGGGTATTGAGGTTCTTGACAACAAGACTTTGGCTGCTGCAGAGGGGGATGATGCTTTGTGCAATCCGGATTGGGTATTCCTTTCCTGTGGTAGTGGTGAGGTGTTTGATGATGTGGTAGCTTATGCCGTAGAGCATGGCTATCATGGAGTTGAAAATCTGAGTATTATTCCGGGTGAAGTAGGTGCCAGTGCGGTTCAGAATATTGGTGCCTATGGTGTGGAAGCTAAGGATATTATATATAAGGTGGAAGCGGTTGAGATAGCTACGGGCAGGGTAGTGGTGTTTGATAATGCTGACTGCGAGTATAGTTACCGTCAGAGTAAATTTAAGCATGAGTGGAAGGATAAGTATCTGGTGACGCATGTGATTTACCGTTTGCAGAAGACCTTCCGTCCGGATCTGGATTATGGTAATATCCGTTCTGCGCTCGAGGCTAAGCGTATTGCTGAGCCTACAGCCCAGCAACTTCGTGATGTCATCATAGAAATTAGAGAGGCAAAATTGCCTGATCCTAAGGTGTTGGGTAATGCAGGTAGTTTCTTTATGAATCCTATTGTAGAGAAGGCTAAGTACGAAGAACTGGCTGCTCTTTATCCGGGTATGCCTCATTATACAATCGATGATTCTCATGAAAAGATTCCGGCTGGCTGGATGATTGATCAGTGTGGCTGGAAGGGAAAGAGTCTGGGACGGGCCGGTGTGCATGATAAGCAGGCACTGGTGCTAGTGAATCGTGGCGGCGCTACGGGCGAGGAAATCGTAAAACTCTGTGAGACCATCCAGGAGGATGTGAAGCAGAAGTTTGGTATAGAGATTCACCCGGAAGTGAATGTGAAGTAACATTGAACTTTGAACATTGAGTTTTGAACTTTATGTTTAGTATATCGTTACTAGATTTGGCTCTTTGGTTTAAGTATAAAGCTCAGTGTTCAAAGTAATATATTCATATAATAAAGTTCAAATTTCAATGTTCAAAGTAATATTGTTAGGTACAGGCACATCGGGCGGTGTGCCTTCATTGGGGTGTAACTGTGAGGTGTGCCGAAGTACGGATCCGCATGATAAAAGATTGCGTAGTGCAGCAATGATAGAAACGGAGAATACCCGTATTCTGATAGATGCCGGACCTGATATCCGACAGCAGTTGTTGCGTGTGCCTTTCAGGAAGATAGATGGCGTCCTGATTACGCATATCCATTACGACCATGTTGGTGGCATAGATGATTTGCGCCCTTTCTGTATCTTTGGTGATATTAATATCTATGGCGATGAAATCGTTACTGCGGGGCTGCCTCATACGATGCCTTACTGCTTTCCGAAGGCTGCAGAAAAGCTATATCCTGGAGCTCCGAAACTTAAATTGCATACCATTCATCCGCATGAGCATTATCAGATAGGTGACATTGAGTTTGTTCCTATTCGTGTGATGCACGATAAGATGCCTATTCTCGGCTATCGGTTTGGTAAGTTTGCCTATATTACTGATATGAAATCTATGGGTGATGAAGAGTATGCTTATTTGGATGGTGTGGAAACACTCGTAATTAACGCACTCAGATTTGAGAAAACACATCACAGCCATCAGCTTGTATCTGATGCTATTGAGGTGTCGCGCAGGATAGGAGCAAAACATACTTATTTTATCCATGTGACTCATCAGATAGGTTTTCACGATGAGGCGAATAAAAGGCTGCCCGAAGGCTTTAAATTTGGCTTCGATGGAATGGAGATATATGTAGAAAATAGATGAACTTTTATTGAAAAAGGCCTAAAAACAGGTCGGTAAAAGTTAATTAAATTAAAATAATAGATCTTTTGCTAAGAAAAATTTGCGAGTATCATAGATTATTTCTATATTTGCATGTGTGTTTTTCATAGTATTAGATTTAAGGTTAACAAGGTATTGGGGTCGCAGCGGCGACCCTTTTTTGTTTTTATCCCCTTTTGGATGACTAAAAAAATACCTTTTTTCAAGGCATCTTTCCTTTCCCAAAAACGGTATATGGTTCATCTCTTCCGAGGTTTGAATCTCCGGTAAAGTTTCCAAGCCAACAGTGCACCGTCGAATGCTCCTGCTCCCACCTGCAGCAAACTCTGCAGTCGCTTGCTAGGACTCGCATTGCGTGACAGGATTTCAGGTTTTGTGAAAAGCGAGTTCCATAAAGTCTGAATCTTGGCATCATCGGCATCAATTTCCTTGCGTATCGCCTCTTTTTTGAGTCGGATATCGTTTAAGGAATTATATTCTGTGATTTCTGAATGATTTGTCATGTTGCGAAAAGGAGGTTATTTTCCCATCAAGAGGCTTGCCAGAAATCTGACCAATGGTCTCTCGATCCACTTATGGCGGAAAATTACAAATAATATTAATATAAATAGGTATACTGCAGCAACAATGCAGAATCCGAAAGTCAGACTACCTATTAAGTCTGCCAATGCAAAAGCAGCGCCAAAGGATAGGTAAATGAGGGTAAGCGTAAGTAAGCCCAGGAGTACCACCGTCATGGTGATGACTGTAAGCAGGCGTACCACCTTATCCACAACATCGAGCTTCAGATATTCGCTCTGAAGCCCGATGTAATGTTTAAGCACCTCAATGAACTGCCCGATAGTTTCTACATTTTTATCGTTAGAGAACATCATGATAGGTGATGATTAAACCTCAGGAGCTGCGTCCTTGATATCGTCAACCAGATCATCAACGTCCTTACGGCTCAACTTGATGTCGTGCTTCTTGCAGAAATCGTCTACTGCACCTGCAATCTTACTACGTGTATCCTCACCCTTCTCAGGAGCGAAAATCAAACCGAGTGCTGTACCGGCGATAGCACCGCCGAGGAAAGCACCAATGTAACCTAATGTTTTCATATGCTATAAATTTTAAACGTTAAACGATTATCTTCTTGTCATTTTCATTTGACAATGCAAATATACTAAATTCTCTTTAAAAAACAAGCCTTTTAGCCTTAATTTTTCATTAAAAATGTTTTAATAGCCTTATTTAACAAACTTTAGGCGGCATATTCTTCGTTTTTCGGGCATTTTTTTGTATTTTCGCAGAGTAAAAAACGCATAATGCGAAATTTATATTGAATGAACAACAATAATAAGCAATAAAACGAATAAGAATTATGAAGAAAATTACAGTATTAAGCATGGGAATGTGCGCAGTTTTGGCGCTCGCAAGTTGTGGTACATCTAAGGAAAGTGCATACAAGAAGGCATATGAGAAGGCTCAGCAGCAGGAACAGCAGGCAGCTCAGGCTCCTGTTGCTCAGGAACCAGTTGTAGCTCCTCTCGAGACTCAGGCTCCTTCTGATGAGCAGACAGAGGTTGATAATGCTACTGTTCGTTCTGAGGATGTTTCTCTCATCTCTGGTTCTGGCTTGTCAAGCTATAGCGTAGTAGTTGGTTCTTTCTCTCTCAAGGCTAACGCTGAGGGATTGGCTAGTACATTGAAGAGCGCTGGCTACGATGCTCAGATCGCCTTGAACACAGAGCGTAACATGTATCGCGTGGTAGCTTCTACATTTGCTGATAAGGCTGCTGCTGTCAAGAGCCGCAATCAGCTTCGCGCTGGTAAGTATCCTGATGCTTGGTTACTCCTTAAGAAGTAATCTGATATTATATAAGGATAAGATATCCGTAGATTAATGCGAATTTTATCTATAGATTACGGTAAAAAACGTACCGGACTGGCTGTGACCGACCCATTGCAGATTATTGCCAATGGGTTGGCCACAGTTTCTACACATGAACTTTTCACTTATATCGAAACTTATATTCAGAAAGAACAGGTGGAGCGCATTGTTATCGGAAAACCGATGCAACCTAACGGGCAGCCAAGTGAAAACCTGGCAAGAGTAGAAAACTTCTACAACCGTTGGCGAAAGGCTCATCCTGAAATTCCAATTGAATATTATGACGAGAGATTTACATCAGTCCTGGCACATAGAGCCATGATAGATGGAGGTGTAAAGAAGAAAGTGAGAAAAGAAAATAAAGGATTGGTAGACGAGATAAGTGCTACCATCATATTACAAGATTATTTGCAATCAAGAAGATAATGATTTTACCGATTTATATTTATGGTCAGCCAGTGCTGAGAAAAGTGGCTGAAGATATTACACCTGATTATCCAGATCTCAAGGTGTTGATTAATAATATGTATGAAACCCTTGATTCCAGCAACGGCATCGGACTGGCTGCACCTCAGATTGGCTTGCCTATCCGCCTCGTTGTTATCGACCTGGATGTGCTCAGCGAGGATTTCCCTGAGTATAAAGGATTCCGTCATGCTTTCATCAATGCCCATATCCTAGAGCGCGATGAGGAAAATACCGACTCTTCTGAAGAGGGATGTCTTTCTATTCCTGGTATCAATGAGAATGTGGTTCGTCCTACACGCATCCATGTAAAGTATATGGATGAGGATTTTAATGAACATGATGAGTGGATAGGGGGATATCTGGCTCGCGTGATGCAGCATGAATTCGATCATTTGGAGGGTACAATGTTTGTTGACCGTGTGTCTCCTCTTCGCAAGAACATGATAGCAGGAAAGCTCAAGAGTATCATCAAGGGCAATTTCCGTGCTGCCTATCGTACTAAGATACGTCGATAGTTCTTCCGAAAATATAGTAAGCTTCATGGTAATCGTGACGATTGGGCTTACTATATTTTTTTATTCTACATTCAATAGGTTTTATTTCAGAGAGTTACGAACAGATGAAGAAGATTCTCTTAGTTCTTTTTATGGTAATGGGCACCATGTCGACTTCTGCCCAATATCGTGTAGACCGACTTGTTACGGCCGGTCGGAGTGCATTGTATTATGAGGATTTTGTCCTTTCAATCAAGTATTTTAATCTGGCTATCGGTGCCAAGCCTTATCTGTATGAGCCTTGGTATTACCGCAGTGTGGCAAAATTTAATCTGGATGACTTTACGGGTGCCGAAAGTGATGCCAGCGAGGCGTTGCATCTCAATCCCTATATCAATGATATTTATGACTTGAGAGCCATCTGTCGCATCAGACAAAACAGGTTTGATGATGCGATAGCTGACTATAATGAGGCTATCAGACTGGAACCGCGTAACCGCAACTATTGGTTCAACCGGGCTATCTGCCAGATGGAAAACAAAAAGTATGAGGCGGCGCAGCAGGAACTGGATACCATCGTGGGAAAATGGAAAGACTGGTCGAATGCTTATTCGCTCAAGGCTGAAGTGTATCTGCATCAGAAAGATACCGTGCAGGCTGAGAAATGGCTAGACAAGAGTCTGCAGCTCAATCCGTATGATGGGGATGCCTGGACTACGCGTGCCTATATGGCGCTGGCTAGAAAGGAATGGAAAACGGCTGATGAGGCGCTGACCAAGAGTCTGCATTTCAAACCTAACAATGTCAACAGTTACATTAACCGTGCTTTGGCGCGTATCAATCTGAATAACCTCAGGGGGGCGATGAGCGATTATGACAATGCCCTTGATCTGGATCCGAACAATTTCCTGGCTCATTATAATAGAGGACTGATGCGTGTACAGTTGGGTGATGATAACCGTGCTATCACCGATTTCGACTTCATTATCAAGATGGAACCCCAGAACTTCATGGCTATCTTCAACCGAGCTCTATTACATGACAAGACCGGTAATCTGAGAGCAGCCATCAAGGATTATACTATGGTTATCAACCAGTTCCCTAACTTCTGGACCGGTTTGTCTAACCGTGCCAGCTGTTACCGACGCCTGGGCATGACAGCTAAGGCAGAGATGGATGAATTCCGTATCTTCAAGGCGCAGATGAACAAGCATATCGGAATCCAGCCGAGATGGAGCGCAAAGACCAAGAAGGAGATGCGTAAGCGCTCTGAGGTTGACCCGAATAAGTTTGCTTCGCTGGTAGTAGATGACGAACCGAAGTATGAACACAACTATAAGAGCGAGTATCGTGGTAAGGTTCAGAACCGTCAGGTAGAAACCGCCTTCCTGCCGATGTATCAGCTCTCTTATTTCCCAAACAATCAGAATGTAAATGGAGTTCAGGCCTATGACAAGGAGGTTGATGCGCTCAATCAGCATACCAAGGCAGACAAGGTTTATATCGTTTGCAGTAAGGAGCAACTCGATGAGAATGGTTCTATGAAGATATTCTCGATGATTGATAAACTTTCGGCAGAGTTGAGTGTGGCGAGCGATAATGAAACCAAAAAACGTCTCCTGATGCGCAGGGCCATCGCTCATAGTGTACTTCGTGATTTTGAGGCTGCCATCAGTGATTTCACCTATTATATCTCGCTCGATGACAAGAATTCTTTGGCTTACTGGCAGCGTGCTGTCTGCCAGGCTGAGATGGATGAATTTAACAAGGCTGAGGGCAAGGGTGTTCTGAACATCCATTCTGCCGAGGCTGATTTCAGTGATGCCATCCGCCAGAACAGTAACAATGCTTACATCTATTATAATAGAGGTAATCTTCATGCAGGCAGAAACGAACTTTCAAAGGCAATAGATGATTATACCATTGCCTTGAGAATTGATAACCGCCTTGCAGAGGCTTATTATAATAGAGGTATAGCACGAGCCAAGAGTGGCAATAAGCAGACTGCCATCCAGGATCTTTCAAAGGCAGGAGAACTTGGTTTGTATGATGCTTATTCTGTGATCAAGCGCTTGAATAAGTCGAAATAAAAAAATCCCGCAGATTTTCTCTGCGGGATTTTTTTATGTATTCCGGTTTTATATTCTCGTTACCTGCTTAACGCCCTTCACGGCGCTCAGTTTCTTGATGAGTGCATCGGTCTTGCCAGCATCATCAATCATTACGGTAACATTGCCAGAGAAGAGACCATCCTTGGAAGAGATGTTGATGCCTCGCATGATGAGTTTGTCTTCCTTGGAAATGATGTTGGTGATGTTGCTCACGATACCGATATCGTCGTTTCCGATGATGCGGAGCGTGATGGCATACTTGGATGTTCCCTTGCCGCTCCATTTCGCCTTCACGATGCGGTAACCGAAACGGCGGCGCAGTTCCTTGGCGTTAGGACAATCCATGCGATGTACCTTGATACCCTTGCTGATGGTAACGAATCCGAAGATTGGGTCGCCGTAGATAGGGTGGCAGCAATGAGCCAGTTCGAAATCGATGCCCTTGAGGTGCTCATCGATAACCAGCACATCGTCGCTCTGTTTCATCAGTTCCTCGGTAGGATTCTCAAACTCGAAATTCTCTGCACTTTCTGCAGGCTTGTTGGTATTGGCGAGGTTCAGGTCGTGGTCGCGCTCCTCTATGTATCTCTCGATGATGCTGTTCACGTCGATTTTCTCCTCGGCTACATCCTTATAGAAGTCTGAGTTCTCCTTATATCCCATTTTCTTGATGATGCGCGCCATGATGCTCTCATCAATTTCCAGTTTCCTGTTCTTGAATCGGCGCTCCAGAAGTTCCTTGGCATAGAGGCCGTCCTTCTTCTGGGTTTCCTTCAGCGCTAGACGAATCTTGGCTTTAGCCTTGGATGTCTGCACGATGTTGAGCCATTCGCGGCGTGGCTTCTGGTTGCTCTGTGTGAGGATTTCTACCTGATCTCCCGAATGGAGTTCCTGTCGGAAGGTGACGGCTCTTCCGTTAATCTTTCCGCCCACACAGGTATTGCCGATGCGGGAGTGGATATAGTAGGCAAAGTCGAGTACCGTAGCTCCCTTCTGGAAGTTCAGCAGGTCGCCCTTTGGAGTGAACACGTATACTTCGTCTTCCTTCAGGTCGGTGGTAAACTGGTCCATCAGCTGCAGATCATCGTTGCTTTCCAGGGCAGCACGGATATTGGCAAGCCATTCGTCGATACCGCCTTCTCCCTGCTTGATGCCCTTGTAGCGCCAGTGGGCAGCGAGTCCGTGCTCTGCAATATCGTCCATGCGCTCGGTTCTGATCTGTACCTCTACCCATTTGTTTTCAGGACCCAGCACAGTGGTATGCAGACTTTCATAACCGTTGCTCTTAGGCACGCTGAGCCAGTCGCGCATACGCTTTGGGTTTGGCTGATACATGTCGGTGATGAGGGCAAAGGTCTGCCAGCACTGCATATACTCTTTCTCTCTTGGTGCATCGAGGATAATACGGATGGCAAAGAGATCGTATACACCCTCGAAGGCGCACTTCTGCTTCTTCATCTTCTGCCAGATGGAGTGGATACTCTTTGTGCGGCCCTTCATGTGATATTTCAGACCGGCAGCATCGAGCTTCTCCTGGATTGGCTGGATGAAGCGGGCGATATAGGCATCGCGCGAAGCCTTGGTGGCGTTCAGCTTGTCCTTTATCATATAGTAGGCGTCGTGCTCTAGATACTTCAGACTGAGGTCTTCCAGTTCGCTCTTCAGTTTGTAGAGTCCCAGTTTGTGGGCGAGTGGGGCATAGAGGTAGCTTGCCTCTTCGCTTACTTCATGTTTTGCCTCTTCCTGTTTGGTATCGCGTATCTGTCGCATCACATTCACGCGGTCGGCAATCATGATGAGGATGACGCGCATATCCTCAGAGAATGAGATAAGCAGATTTCTGAAGTTCTCGCTCTCGATGATAGGGTTGCGCTTGTATAAATCGTGGATGCGAAGCAGACCACTGATAATGTGGGCTACGCTATCTCCGTATTTCTTCTGTATCTCTTCGATGGTCTGATAGCCATCGATAACGCTGGTCTGCATCAGAATGGCGATGATGCCATCTCGTTTCAGACCTATCTCGTTTACTGCGATTTCTGCGGTTTGCAGGGCAGCGAGTATTGGATTCATTCCGAAGACATTGCGCTTAATCTGATGGTTGATGAAGGCATGCTGTATGTCTTCACGCAGATGCTGCTCATCGCCTGGCTTGAATGTATCGCCCACGGCGGTTCTCAGGCGCTCTAGTATCTGGAGTGTCTGTTCCTTTTCTTCGGATGTGAATTTAAAAGGTGTTTCATTCATTGTCGTTCCCTCCTGCTGATGATATATTATTGAGTTTTATAACTCGTCTATCCACTTCTGACCAGACTTAGTGTTGAGCCAGATGGCAAAGCTGGCACCTATCAAGGCTCCTAGCCCCATAAATATAGTATATAGTTCCATATTGTTTCTTATTTATCGTTATACTTCATAACTCTGTTTGCACTATACGCAAATACAAAAGCTGCTATTGCTCCAAGTACAAGGCAGAGTATATTATTTACCCCCATCTCGTCACCGGTAATCATTGGAGATAATCCGCCTATACCGGTTCCGCTGATGAACAAGTTAGATACCCCATAGAGGTTGTGTGATAGCCCCGACCTTCTGTCGTGCTCTTTTGATAATTTACTAACCATGTTGCAATATTCTATTTTAAATTTGACAAACAATGGCGTTTCGGCGTTAAAAACCGCGTACTTCGTTAAATTTTCATTGCAAAGGTACAAAAAAAAGCGGAAATATTTCTGATTATCAGAAAAAACTATTATCTTTGTAGCACATATAGTGTAAATTTAACATAAATATGGTATTATGAATCAGCAAGATCTAAACCAAATCTCTGCTCGCGGTATCTCCGAACAGCAGATTGAACACCAGTTGGAACAAATCAAGAATGGCTTCCCATTCCTCAAGCTCGAGGGTGCGGCTGCCATCGGTAAGGGTATCATGGCTCCTACAGCTCAGGAAGTAGAGAACTACGAGAAGGCGTGGAACGACTACAAGGCTGAGGGTCACAAGATTGTGAAGTTCGTACCTGCTTCAGGTGCGGCAAGCCGCATGTTCAAGAACATGTTCGCGTTCCTGGATGCTCCATACGATGTTCCTACTACTGACTTCGAAAAACAATTCTTCGAGAATATCAAGAAGTTTGCTTTCCGCAAGGCACTCTGCGATAAGTGCCATGTAAACAACGAGAAGGGCATTATGTGCCTTATCAAGAAGGGCGATTACAAGGCTATCGTGGCTAATCTCCTCAAGCCAGAGGGATTGAACTACGGACAGTTGCCTAAGGGATTGCTCCAGTTCCACGAGTATGAGGACGAGGTTCGCACCCCAATGGAGGAGCACCTGGTTGAGGCTGCGCTCTATGCTAGCAGCAACGGCGAGGCAAATGTTCACTTTACCGTTTCTCACGACCACCTGGAACTCTTCAAGCAGATGGTAGCCGAGAAGGCAGATAAGTATGCACAGCACTACGGCATCAAGTACAATATCTCATTCTCAGAGCAGAAGCCTAGCACCGATACCATCGCTGCCAATCCAGACAATACTCCTTTCCGCAACGAGGATGGCTCTTTGCTGTTCCGTCCGGGCGGTCATGGTGCACTCATCGAGAACCTCAACGAGATTGATGCTGATGTGGTATTCATCAAGAATATTGACAATGTGGTTCCTGATCGCCTGAAGGCTGAGACTGTTACCTGGAAGCAGGTGATTGCAGGTGTATTGGTTACTTTGCAGAAGCAGGCTTTCGATTATCTGAAGGTTTTGGATTCTGGTCAGTACAACCATGAGAAGCTGGAGGAGATTATCCGCTTCGTTCAGCGCGACCTCTGCTGCCGTAAGGCTGATATCAAGGAGCTGGAGGATGCCGAACTGGTTATCTATCTGCGTAAGAAGTTGAACCGTCCTATGCGTGTCTGCGGTGTCGTTAAGAACGTGGGCGAGCCTGGTGGTGGTCCATTCCTTACCTATAATCAGGATGGCACGGTAAGCCTTCAGATTTTGGAGAGCTCTCAGATTGACAAGAATAACGAGGAGTATATGAAGATGTTCACCGAGGGTACTCACTTCAACCCGGTAGATCTCGTCTGCGCGACCAAGGATTACCAGGGCAATGCCTTCGATCTTCCTAAGTTCGTTGATCCATCTACCGGTTTCATCTCCAGCAAGAGTAAGAATGGTAAGGATTTGAAGGCACTCGAGTTGCCAGGTCTCTGGAATGGTGCGATGAGTGACTGGAATACAGTATTTGTAGAGGTTCCTCTCGGTACATTCAACCCAGTGAAGACCGTGAACGATCTGCTCCGCGACCAGCATCAGGCTGTAGAGGGTGGTATCAAGCACGAGCATCATCACGAACACGGAGAGGGCGGCTGCTGTGGTAAGCACTAATATCCGATTCCGTATATCTCGATGGTAAGATATAAACACAATAAAGGCTCAGTTCCCGATTTTATTCGAGGATTGAGCCTTTATCATTGAGCTAATAATGTGTCTGCTAAAAATTATAAGATGTTCTGAATCAAATAAAAATAGCCTCTTGTTTCAAGTCTGCTAAAGGAAAAACTATCGGTTACAAAGGATAGGAATCCTTAGCAGGAAGTTCTTAGTTGTACCAAATTTCTCCGCCTAATACTGTTGGATACTCTTCAGCTGTTGCTCTTTCTACAGGAGCCGCAATTTCTACGAACTCACCATACTCCTTTACCTTGTTAATGTTCATAATTTGTTGGTTTTGTTGATTTATTAATTTATATTACGGATTGGTATCTAATAAGGATACTGATCTTTTACTTTTTTTCTACGCTGCAAAGTTACACAAAAAATGATATGCAACAAGTTTTTTGGCAAAAAACTGTCAATATTTAACCTTCGTTAAATGTTTTCTGCATATTTCCTGTAATACTATTCGGTTTTGTAGGGTAATTTTCTTTGTTTCGCTAAATGACTCATAATGAGCAAGTAAATGACAGTTTGCCAATCTGTAGTTTAATCGTATACACTATCGGGAGACTGTCATTTACTTCATTGCTTCATTATATGGATGAAGATTTCACCTTATACTATATAGAGATTTCGCCCGCCAGGGATTCGGTCAGTTTTTCTCTTACCTTTTTGTTATCTGCATATCTTCCCTGCAGATACATCATCTTGGTGACCATAGCCTCTACCGTAGAATCGTATCCGCTTATCACATGAGCTGCTTTCAACTGGAAGCCGGCTCCGTAGCGTTCCATCTCTACACTGCCCGTAAGACATTGGCTGATATTCACGATGTTTACTCCGCGATGGGCAGCCTGATCCAGAAGACGCATGATCCATGGCGTGTGAGGAGCATTGCCTGAACCGAAAGTACGCATCACGATGCCGCGGAGGTCTGGTGATTCCATCACGTGGCGCACAATGTTATCCTGGATACCTGGGAAGAGACTGAACACGATGACGTTCGGATCGAGCTTCAGGTGTGGAACCATTGGCTTTCTGTAATCCGGCGTAAGAATGTGATGGTCGTGATATTGGAAATTGATTCCTACATCGCAGAGGTGAGGGTAGTTGAATGATTCGAAAGCATGAAATCCCTCGGCATTGATCTTGATGGCACGGTTACCGCGAATCAGCTTGCCGTTGAAAAAGATGCATACCTCGGGCACCATAGGGCGTCCTTCAGCATTCTTGGCAGAAGCAATCTCTATGGCTGTCATCAGATTCTCCTTGCCGTCGGTTCGCAATTCACCGATAGGCAGCTGGCTACCTGTCAATATTACAGGCTTGGTCAGATTCTCAAGCATGAAAGATAGGGCAGACGAAGTGTAAGCCATAGTATCAGTGCCATGAAGGATTACGAATCCGTCATAGTCGTTGTAGTTGTTGGATATCATGCTTACGATTTCTGCCCAGCGCATTGGATCCATGTCGCTGGAATCGATAGGTGGGTCGAATTTTCGCACATCGATTTCTGCCTGAATGAGCTTGAATTCGGGCATGGAAGAAACGAGGTGATTGAAATCAAGAGGTTCCAGTACACCTGTCATCGGGTCCTTTCCCATACCGATGGTACCACCGGTATAGATGATGAGAATCTTTGGTTTTGCCATTTTCTATGTTTCTTTACATTTTGTCACGTTATCGGATGCAAAGATAATGAAAATATTTGTTTCTCCAAAACTTATTGGCTAAAAATGTATCTGAATTTTACAAAGTGTTACGAAATATTGGTAGAAAAGCAGATGAAAACTTCAATATCTCAGCATTTTCGGTCTTAAAAGCCCTTAATATAAAGAGGTATTAGCAAAGTTTAGCAAAATAAATGCATTTTTATTCGCTTGTTACAAAAAGAAATCGTACTTTTGCAGACGATTTAATAAAAATACTAAGTTGTTATGGTAAAAATCACATTCCCAGACGGATCTGTTCGTGAGTATGAACAGGGCGTAACTGGCTTACAAATCGCCGAGAGCATCTCACCGGCTCTCGCTCGCAACGTTGTATCTTGCGGTGTTAATGGTGAGACAGTAGAGTTGAACCGTCCTATCAATGAGGATGCAAATGTAGAACTCTACAAGTTTGAGGATGAGCAGGGTAAGCACACATTCTGGCATACATCTGCCCACTTGTTGGCTGAGGCTCTTCAGGAGCTTTACCCAGGCATCCAGTTCGGTTTCGGTCCAGCCGTAGAGAGTGGTTTCTTCTACGACGTGATGCCAGCCGAGGGTCAGGTGATCTCAGAGAATGATTTCGCCAAGATTGAGGCTAAGATGATGGAACTTGCCAAAAAGAACGAACCTGTGGTTCGCAAGGAGGTGGCTAAGGCTGATGCTCTCGCTGAGTTCAAGGCTGACGGTCAGACTTACAAGTGCGAGCATATTGAGCAGGACTTGGAGGATGGTACCATCACCACATATACCCAGGGCAATTTCACCGACCTCTGTCGTGGTCCTCACTTGATGAACACTGGCCTTATCAAGGCTGTGAAGATTACAAGTGTGGCTGGTGCATTCTGGCGCGGTGATGCCAAGCGCGAGCAGATGACCCGTATCTACGGTATCAGCTTCCCTAAGAAGAAGATGCTCGATGAGTACTTGGTAATTCTCGAAGAGGCTAAGAAGCGTGACCACCGTAAGATCGGTAAGGAGATGGAACTCTTCATGTTCTCAGAGCGTGTAGGTAAGGGTCTTCCTATCTGGTTGCCAAAGGGTACACAGCTCCGCCTCCGTTTGCAGGAGTTGCTCCGTTCTCTCCTGAAGCCTTACAACTATCAGGAGGTTATCTGCCCAGGTATCGGTGGCAAGAGTCTTTATGTTACATCTGGTCACTATGCTCACTATGGCAAGGATGCATTCCAGCCTATCCAGACTCCGGAGGAGGATGAGGAGTATATGCTCAAGCCAATGAACTGTCCTCACCACTGCGAAATCTACGCTCGTAAGCCTCGTTCTTACAAGGACCTTCCTTTGCGTATCGCTGAGTTCGGTACTGTGTTCCGCTATGAGAAGAGCGGTGAGCTCCACGGTTTGACCCGTGTTCGTACCTTTACACAGGATGATGCCCACATCTTCGTTCGTCCTGAGCAGGTGAAGGCAGAGTTCGAGAACGTAATCGACGTAATCCTGAAGGTATTCAAGATCTTCGGTTTCGAGAACTACGAGGCACAGATTTCTCTCCGCGACCCTAAGGATACAGAGAAGTATATCGGTTCTGATGAGATTTGGGAAGAGAGTGAGAACGCTATCCGAGAGGCTTGCAAGGAGAAGGGTCTTGAGACTCGTGAGGAGATTGGCGAGGCAGCCTTCTATGGTCCTAAACTCGACTTCATGGTGAAGGATGCCATCGGCCGTCGCTGGCAGTTGGGTACCATCCAGGTGGATTACAACTTGCCAGAGCGTTTCAAACTGGAGTATACTGCCGAGGATAACTCAAAGAAGACTCCTGTGATGATTCACCGTGCACCATTCGGTTCACTGGAGCGATTCACAGCCGTTCTCATCGAGCATACAGCCGGTCACTTTCCATTGTGGTTGACTCCAGACCAGGTAGCAATTCTTCCAATCTCAGAGAAGTTCAACGACTATGCTCAGAAGGTACGTCAGTACTTTGACAAGCAGGGTGTACGTGCTTTGGTTGATGACCGTAACGAGAAGATTGGCCGCAAGATTCGTGACAACGAGTTGAAGCGTGTTCCTTACATGGTTATCGTTGGTGAGAAGGAGAGTGCCGAGGGCTTGGTATCTATGCGTAAGCAGGGTGGTGGCGAACAGGCTACCATGAGCATGGAAGAGTTCGCTCAGCGCATCAATGCCGAGGTTGCAGAGCAATTGAAGGCCGCTGAAGAGTAAAAATGAGATATAAATCCGCAGGTTTCTTTGGAAATCTGCGGATTTTTTTAAAATAACCCACTGAAAATTTGGTGGTTTCACAAAATAATCGTAACTTTGCAGCCGTTTAATCAAAAAGACAAAAAAGAATATATCGAATAGTTAATGAAAAATGACAAAATGAAAAATCAGTACCGCGTAAACGAACAGATTCGTGCACGCGACGTGAGAGTAGTGAGTGATGGTGGAGCAGAAGTGATGCCAGCACGTAAGGCGTTGGAGTTGGCACGTCAGCAAGAGCTTGACTTAGTCGAGATATCTCCTAATGCGCAACCACCAGTTTGCCGTATAGTTGACTATTCTAAATTCCTTTACCAGCAGAAGAAACATGCAAAGGAAATGAAGCAGAAGCAGGTAAAGGTGGAGACCAAGGAAATCCGTTTCGGACCTCAGACCGATGAGCACGACTATCAGTTCAAGCTCAAGCACGCTATGGAGTTCCTCAACGAGGGCAACAAGGTTCGCGCATACGTTTTCTTCCGTGGTCGCTCTATTCTCTTCAAGGAGCAGGGTGAGGTTCTTCTTCTCCGTTTCGCCAATGATTTGGAAGAGTACGGGAAGGTAGAGCAGATGCCAAAGCTTGAAGGTAAGAAGATGTTCCTCTATATGAGTCCTAAGAAGGCTGGTACTGCAAAGAAGAGCCAGCAGAAGATGGACCGTGAGAAGCGAGAGGCTGAAGCTAAGGCTGCTGCAGATGCAGAGCGCGCTGCTAATGCTGAGAAGAATGGCTTGCTCGCCAATGCTAAAGGCGGCGATGCCCTGAAGAAACTCGCAGAAGAGGCTGAGTAATTGAATTTGGCACGGATTACACGGATTTTTACAATCCCAAGGTAAAAAGGTAATCACAAAGTTCAAAGTAAAGAAAAAGATGCGTAACGCCCTGGTATATGCGTTGCCATCGCTATAATAAATAACAATTTAAAATTAAAAGTAAAAATGCCAAAAGTAAAGACTAATTCCGGCGCAAAGAAGAGATTCCGTTTCACCGGTACAGGTAAGATTAAGCGTCATCACGCTTTTCACAGTCACATCTTGACTAAGAAGACAAAGAAGCAGAAGAGAAATCTCCTTGGTGAGACTCTCGTAGACCGTTCAAACTTGAAGCAGGTTCGCGACTTGCTCTGCCTCCGTTAATTATTAACTTTTTAGTCGAACTTTTAAAGAAAAAAAATTATGCCAAGATCAGTAAATCACGTTGCATCAAAAGCAAAAAGAACAAGAATCTTGAAGCTCACTAAGGGTTACTATGGAGCTCGCAAGAATGTATGGACAGTAGCTAAGAACACTTGGGAGAAGGGTCTTACCTACGCTTATCGCGATCGTCGTAACAAGAAGCGCACATTCCGCGCATTGTGGATTCAGCGTATCAACGCTGCTGCTCGCCTCGATGGTATGAGCTACAGCCAGTTGATGGGTGCTCTTCACAAGGCTGGTATCGAGATCAACCGTAAGGTTCTCGCTGACCTCGCTGTTAATAACCCAGAGGCTTTCAAGGCTATCGTTGCAAAGGTGAAGTAAATCCGACGCTAGGCTCTTTTCTTCCGTGATTTTTCTCGTAAGAAAGTGTTTAGCCTCTAGATTAAAGAAAACTGAAGATTGCATTGGTTGGAAGTATTTCCGCTGATGCAATCTTTTTTTTGCCTGAAAAACTAGGATGAAAACCCCTCGCGCCCTGAATCAATGGTAAAGGGCAGTAGTTCCAAAAGTTGGCAAAGATGTCTCCATACGAAAGGGCAGAAGCTCTTAGCACAGGGCAACGCCCTGGGTTGTACGGAGTTATACACATACGCCCTGTAAGGGCAAAAGCTTTAAAATATGGATAATAAAGCTTTTGCCCTTACAGGGCGCCTTGCTGTTTCTTGTTTATACCCAGGGCGTTGCCCTGGGCTAAGAGCTTCTGCCCTTTCAGGGCGTGGGGGCAGAAGCTCCGGTTTACTTCATCAACTCAAGACCTGCCTCGAACTTGTTGGTCTTGCCCATCAACTCTGGCAACTGCTTTACAATCGCCTTGACCATTCCGGCAAAGCCGTTCAGATCTTCATCACCGAGGCTCTCAACCATTTTAACAAGAACCGGATTAGATGCCAATTTTGTAGCAAAATCCTGATTCAGATAGAAGAATGCAGTATTGTTGTCGTTGAAGCGAACGTTTACAGGAACACCATCCTTGAAAGCTGCCAGAACTGCACCGATGGCTGCCTGCTTGGCAGGATCTGTGATGGTGCCGGCAATCTTTTCATTGTTCAGGAATACGATGATCTGATTCTCATCTACAATCTTATATGTTGCATAGCCTTCAGCAATCTGCCAGTTTGGAGTGGCAGGTGCCTCTGTATCTGTTTCGCTTAACTTAGCTTCTGCGTATTGAGCGATAATCTTGCCATCTGCAGTGAATGTTACAGACTTCAAGAGGTTTGGCAACAACTGGTTGACCAGGCTTTCTGCTATCTGTGATGCGTTAGCTGAAGGGATAAAACCCATGATAGGAGGGCAGTCTGCTGCTGTTTCCCAATTCATCTTGAATGAACCTTTCCATGTCGAAGCATCATCAGGATTGTCTGTCTGATTGCCTTTGTCGTCATACATGGTTACAGGCTCGAGTTTCCAGATTGCAAGAAGCTTGGAAACAGCTGGCTTTTCTGTGCTGTTGCCAGCATTGAATGTAACATCAGCTATCTTCAGTTCTACGCTGATGTTCTTGTAGTCTGCAGAAATCTTAGCAGTGAAATCTACCGTCTTTGTGTTAGCATTTTCTTTAGCCTTGGTTACATTGTCATTAATGGTCGCTGTTCCCTGACCTCTCAAAGTGTAACCATCCTGTGCAATAATGGTTGCCTCTGGTACGTTAACAGTTACCTCGCCACTCTTGTCTGTCAAAGTTACCTTGGCAGTTTGATTTCCAGCCTTTTCGATATTCATATCGAAATCTATGAATTTATAATCTACTTCGCCATCTTCAGTATCAAGCTCCTGGCCCCAGACATTGTAAGTACCTGCCTTAAAAGTGTCCCATACAGTAGGATCATCATCATCGCTGCTACAAGCAGTGAAGAAGCCAAGGGTGCAGACCATGGCCATTAAATAAATAAACTTTTTCATTTTTCTTTTCTTTTTTGTGTATTAATAAATAATTATTGTATTGTTTCTATTTATTTATATAATAATGTTCGCGTACATTATATTATATATTACTTCAGCTGATACGTGATACCTACGCTGCCGTAGATAGGATACATCGTCTGCTCGATGGTCTCGAAATCTTTCTTGAAGATACCATTTAAGCCCCAGCTTAGATCAGCACAGATGCCCCAGCGGTTGTTCAAGCGCCAGTCTATTCCGAAATCTACGCCCACATGCCAGTTGCGCATATCATCGCTGAAATCGTAATCACCACGCTCGCCTTCGTCATGACCCAACTTTACCTTCTGTCCGGTAGGATCGCCCTTAGGATGACCTTCCTCCTGGCGACGGAGGTAACCATCGTATGCCCAGCCCTCAAACTTCTTTGATGTTACATAGCTAACATACGGACCCAACTTGAAACGGAGGTTGTCGCAAATGTCGTATGCCGCTTGCAATGGTACCGTGATGAGACTCATGTCTACCTTCGTAACCACGTTGCCTGTAAATATACCTTTCAGCTCTTCGCCTCCACGAACTATCCTCATATAATAGTTTTTTACGCCTGCATCAATCTTCATGCCCTTGTTTTCGAAGTGAAGTCCACCAACGAATCCCCATTTGCCTGAAAGTGGGTGATAAGCGTCGATACCCAGACTGAAGTTAGGTTGCAGCGTATAGCTGTGCAGTGTACGGATGGTAGCAGGAAGACCGATAGGGGCTGTGCCTCCCAGATTATATGCCACTCGTGCCTGATACTGGTAGCCGTGTAGATATTTGTTCCATGGGGTGCGCTTGTTTTCTGCTACCTGCTTCTGCTCCTCTGTTTCCTGTTTCTCATTTTCTCCTGCCCATGAGGCAGTGCCCCATGTCAGCAGGAGAGCTAATATTGTTATCTTCTTCATTATATAGTATCCTCCTTAGCTTATTTGCAAATCAACTTGAAACTGTCTATCCAAAGGGTACTGCCTACGGCACCCAGGAAGTTGGCTCCATCGGAACTGGATGAACTGACAATAGCGAGACTGTAGCCACCATTCTTCAACTTGATTGGGTCAATGGTTTTCTTATACTCGAAATCTACGCTGAAGTGATGCCATTCCGGCGTGTTTCCAATAGCAACTTTTCCGTTGTCATCATGGGTTTCACCTACCAAAGCAAGTGCCACTATCTGTTTGCTGGTCTGTACATTATCTCCGTAGAGCAATACGGCATTTCCTTTTTCATCGATGTTCTCATAGAGTACAGCATAAATGGTTCCGTAGTCATGGCGGTCAAGTTCTTGCATATTCTTGTCGGTGAATTTTTCGCCAGCCTGATACTTATACCATCCTTCTAACTTAGCAGGCTTGGCACTGAAGCTGAATGGATGACCGAACTTTGTTGCCTTCATTGCATCGCGCAGGGCATCGGTGGCATCAAACTGTCCGATGAAGAGGTTGCCGGCAGCGATAGGCTTGTGTACCATATCAGCGATCTTGCTTGTGCGTCGGGTTGTGAGTTGCACTCCCTTTCTCCTGTGTCCATCTTCTATCATCACGGTAGGATATTCTTCCGGTTTAGATGAACTGTTACTCATTTGGAATCCTGAGTTTCCGGTAGCCCAGATGTCGAGTTTATTGCCGTTCCAGTTCTCTTGCCAGTTGTAGTATCCCTTGCTGAGGTATGCGTTTTCAAATTCGAATTCAATCTCGTTTGGCATGGTGGTCTGTCCTTTCTTGATGCTTACCTGATAGGTACGGCTCCATTGTTTGTCTTCAGAAGTAACTGTATATGTTACAGGTCCTTTAGAGAAATCCTGAAGGCTTCCACTTTCAGGTGAGATGGTCGCTCCAGGTGTGAGGCGGAATATTGGCGCCTGTTTGGTAAGGGCGGCAAATGGTCTCATCGTGAACTCGATGTTTGTCTGATCACTCTGCACATTGACCAATGTATCAGATGGATTAGTAAACAATAAGTTCAATAAAATCTTGTTGTCTGCATGTATGTATGCCTGCTCGATGTCGCATTCGGCATTGAGCGGTTCTTCCTTGAAGCAGGAGGAGAGGGTAGTGATACAACTCATTGATAGAGCGGCTACTATTAATCTTGACTGTTTCATATCTTGAACTTTCTTTTCCTTTTGTAATCTGGAGAATCGCTTCTCTTTCTTTTCAGATAATTCTTGAGAGAATGATTTCTCTAGCTCATATAAATTATTGTTTTATCGGTTGCAAAGATAATGCAAACGAGCGCAATGTAAGCTTGCTTACAAATTGCCGAGTGCAGCTTATCTTCTGCAAAGATAAACAGAAAACTTGAAACCACCAAAGGTTTTTGTGTTTTTCGACATGTTATGATAGAAAAAAACATGAATTTGTGGTTTTAAGACATGATTTAGTAGAGATGAGTTTACCGAAGTAGGCAGATAGAGCCCGATAGTTTATTTTTTTTAATACACATAATAAAAAAGGGGACTGAAATCTCATTACTGAAATTTCAGTCCCCTGAATGTTTATTTAGCTAATGAATAGCAAAAGCCTGATCTGTTTAAGATTAAGCCTTGCCCTCCATCTGAGCCTTCAACTTAGCGAGTGCATCGATATCACCGAGTGATGTGCTAGCAGCAACGTTGTTGATCATAGCTGTCTCGTTGTTGTTCTTGCGACCGCCGTTTGCACGCTTGTGAGCTGGCTTAGCAACTGGCTCGTTACCCTCCTCGAATGTACGAGAGTGAGAGAGGATGATGCGCTTTGTCTCCTTAACGAACTCGATAACCTTGAAGTCGAGAGTCTCGCCCTTCTTAGCCATTGCGCCGTCCTCCTTAGTGAGGTGCTTAGGAGTAGCGAAACCTTCACCACCCTCAGCGAGAGCTACAACAGCACCCTTGTCCATCAACTCAGTGATAGTACCCTGGTGAACAGAACCTGGAGTGTAGATTGCCTCATACTCATCCCATGGGTTCTTCTCCAACTGCTTGTGTCCGAGGCTCAAGCGACGGTTCTCCTTATCGATTTCGAGAACTACTACGTCGATAGAAGCGCCTACAGAAGTGAACTCAGATGGGTGCTTAACCTTCTTAGTCCAAGAGAGGTCAGAGATGTGGATCAAACCATCAACACCTTCCTCGAGCTCTACGAAGATACCGAAGTTAGTGAAGTTGCGAACCTTAGCTGTGTGCTTGCTGCCTACAGGATACTTAGCCTCAATAGCCTCCCATGGATCTTCCTTGAGCTGCTTGATACCAAGGCTCATCTTGCGCTCAGCGCGGTCGAGAGTCAGGATAACTGCCTCTACCTCGTCACCTACCTTCATGAAGTCCTGAGCAGAACGCAAGTGCTGGCTCCAGGACATCTCAGATACGTGGATCAAGCCCTCTACACCTGGAGCAATCTCAACGAATGCACCATAGTCAGCCATAACCACTACCTTACCCTTCACGTGATCACCTACCTTGAGGTTCTCATCGAGAGCATCCCATGGATGTGGAGTGAGCTGCTTCAAACCGAGAGCGATACGCTTCTTCTCCTCATCGAAGTCGAGGATAACAACGTTGATCTTCTGGTCGAGAGATACAACCTCGTGTGGATCGCTTACGCGGCCCCAAGAGAGGTCTGTGATGTGGATCAAACCGTCAACACCGCCGAGGTCAACGAATACACCGTAAGTAGTGATGTTCTTAACGGTACCCTCGAGGATCTGACCCTTCTCGAGTTTGCCGATGATCTCCTTACGCTGCTGCTCGAGCTCCTGCTCGATGAGAGCCTTGTGAGATACAACGACATTGCGGAACTCCTGGTTGATCTTTACAACCTTGAACTCCATTGTCTTGCCTACGAATACGTCGTAGTCGCGTATAGGGTGAACGTCGATCTGGCTTCCTGGCAAGAAAGCTTCGATACCGAAAACGTCAACGATCATACCGCCCTTAGTACGGCACTTGATGTAACCCTGGATAACTTCCTCGTTCTCGAGAGCTGCATTAACACGCTCCCAAGACTTGCTGAGGCGAGCCTTCTTGTGAGAGAGTACCAACTGGCCCTTTACGTCCTCCTGGTTCTCTACATAAACCTCAACCTTGTCACCTACCTTGAGGTCTGGGTTGTAACGGAATTCAGAAGCAGGGATAATACCATCGCTCTTGTAACCGATGTTTACGATAACCTCTTTCTTGTCTACAGAGATTACTGTACCCTCTACAACCTGGTGTTCTGTTACCTTGTTAAGAGTTTCGTCATAGGCCTTCTCGAGGTCTGTTTTGCTGACGTTTGCGCTTGTGCCATTCTCAAACTCATCCCAATTGAAGTCGTCCAATGGCTTTACGTTCTTTAAATCTGACATAAAAAATAATTAAAAAATTAAAATTAATAAAGTTTGACTTTATGTGAATTGTATAAATCGGGCGCAAAATTACTCATTTTCTTTGAGTTACAGGCATTTACTCTTGATTTTCTTCTTTTTGTTAGTAATATTTAACTAAAATCGCTGTTTTTGGTGGGTTCCTTCGGGGAAACACATAATATATATACGCATAACCTTTTAAATATTCTGATAACTTCCTCCTCGAAATTTCTTCCTGTGATGTTCTTCTCTGTTATCCGTGTTTTCATCTGAATCTATGATGAAAATGAAGAGGGAAGAAAAATAATGGCGAACGAAAAACCGGACGAAATTTTCATTTGTATGAAAATGAGTTAAATTCATTAAAAAAAGACACCGAAATGTTGGCGATAACAAAATAATTGTTACCTTTGCGCCTAAAATGTAATGAATATAATAAAATAATGATATGACACTAGTCATTCTTGCCATACTGATACTGGCATATATTCTCATTGCAACCGAGAATATTACCAAGGTGAACCGTGCTGCCGTAGCCATCTTTGCTGGAACGGTAGGATGGGTTCTCTATATCTGTTTCGGTATGGACTTCGTGACCAGTGAACACTCTTCTGATTATTCACGCTATCTGAATCTCGGAATGTGGAACGAGATAGAATCCACCAGTACAACGGTTAAGTATTTTATTGCCCGTAACATCTTCCTTCCTTATGTGGGTAGAGCAGCAGAAATCGTACTCTTCCTGCTAGCCACTATGACGATAGTTGAAATTCTCAATAACAACGGATGCTTCGATTTCATACGCCAGTTGTTACGTACCCGAAGCGCCAAGAAAATGCTATGGATTCTCGCAGCCGTGACCTTTGTTATTTCGGCAAATCTCGATAATCTTACTACAACAGTGATGATGCTTACGATGATGCATGGAGTAATTCCAAACCGTCGTCAGCGCATGGTGTATGGAGGTGCCATTCTTCTTTCTGCCAACTGTGGCGGAGCTCTTACCGTTATCGGAAATCCGGAAGGACTGGTGATGTGGAATATGGGTGCTGTAACGGCTACTCATTATTTTCTGTCGCTTCTGCTGCCATGTCTTGCAGCCTGGCTCATTCCGTTGTTGATGATGCAGCGCATGCTGCCTGAAAGAGTAGAGACAGAATGGATTGCTATGCCATACCGCGGGGATGATACCCGTCTCAATGTATGGCAGCGCTTGCTGATGCTCTTTGTGGGCATCGGTGGATTGTGGTTTATCCCTACCTTCCATAATATTACGAAATTAAGTCCTTTCCTCGGTGCGCTCTGCGTATTGGGCGTACTTTGGATTGTGAACGAGATATTCAACCGTAAACTCATGAATATGGATGCGATGGCTGACCGTCGCACTCCTAGAGTGTTTCAATATGGAGTCGTCCAGATGATTCTCTTCGTGATGGGTATCATGCTTGCCATCGGAGTGGTGAAGGAGACCGGTGCTTTTGACGATTTTGCTACTCTTCTCAACTCTGTCGGTATGGATGATAAGCGTCCTGGCGTGCTGTTGCATGGCGTCTTGGCGGGTATCATCAGTACTGTACTTGACAACTTTGCTACAGCCATGAACTTTTTCTCCCTTCATGATCTGGCAAATGTGAATGATCCTTCATTCAGCATGCTTACTGATTATCATACCAATGGTATCTACTGGCAGATGATTGCATATTGCGTAATGGCTGGTGGTAACGTTCTTGGTATCGGTACAATCAGCGGTCTTGCCCTGATGAAGATGGAACGTATGCACATGGGGTGGTATTTCCGCAATATTGGCTGGAAAGCTTTGATGGGTGGCGTCATCGGACTTGCTATCCTTTGGCTCTCCCATATCCTGGTGGCTGGTGCCGCAAACCTAATTATTTAAATCGATAAGCCCAAACAAAGCAAGGGGTATACCCTTGGATACCTACTGTATATGTAGGGTAATGGATGAAAACCATCATCCTGAGAGGATAATAAACTAACATTAAAAAAATATATATAATATAATAAGGTATAGTTATGGCAAAGATTAAGACTATTGGAATTTTAACATCTGGAGGAGATGCTCCAGGTATGAATGCTGCTATCCGTGCGGTTACCCGTTCGGCTATCTACAACGGTTTCACTGTGAAAGGTATCTATCGTGGTTACGATGGTCTCATCAATGATGAAATTAAAACCTTTTCTACAGAGAACGTAAGCGGTATCATCGGTACTGGTGGTACGATGCTGAAGACAGCCCGTTCTAAGGAATTCATGACCGAGGAAGGTCGCCAGAAGGCATTTGAAACGATTCAGAAAGAGGAAATAGATGCGCTTGTCGTGATTGGCGGTAACGGTTCGCTGACAGGTGCGATGAATTTCGCACGTGAGTTTGATATATGCTGCATCGGATTGCCAGGAACAATTGATAATGACCTTTATGGTACAGACAATACAATCGGTTATGATACTACGATGAATACCATCGTGGAGTGTGTAGACCGCATCCGTGATACTGCGCAGAGCCACGAGCGTATCTTCTTTATCGAGGTGATGGGCCGTGATGCCGGTTTCCTGGCGCAGAATTCAGCTATCGCCAGTGGAGCAGAGGCAGCTATCATTCCAGAGGATTCTACCGATGTAGACCAGTTGGCTCAATTCATGGAGCGTGGTATCCGTAAGTCTAAGAAGAGTTGTATCGTCATCGTGTCAGAGAGTCCTAAGTGCGGTGCTCTTTATTATGCCGACCGTGTGCGTAAGGAGTTCCCTGAGTTTGATGTACGTGTATCTATTCTGGGTCACTTGCAGCGTGGCGGCCGTCCATCAGCCCGTGACCGTATTCTTGCGAGCCGTACCGGTTGTGGCGCCATCGAGGCTATCATGCAGGGACAGCGCAATGTGATGATTGGTGTACGCAACAACGAGGTGGTATACGTTCCGCTTTCTGAAGCCATCCGCTCAGATAAGCCATTCGACCGTAAACTCATCAAGGTTTTGGACGAGTTGAGTATCTGATTTATAGAGATTGGAGTAAGAAGAAGGGAGTTTGGACTCCTGACTTCTTGCTTTTGCATAGGAAAATGGTTTAAAGGGAACTAAAAATGGTTTAATAAGGTATAAAAGCCGAATAAAACTTTTAATTAATTTGTGGTTTCCATAAATTGTTGTTACTTTTGCAGCCAAGAATAATATAAATATATATAACATTTAAACTAATAAGCTTATGTCACAAATTAACGGACGTATCTCTCAGATTATCGGTCCTGTTATCGACGTTTACTTCGATACAAAGGGCGAGAATCCAGAGAAGGTGCTTCCTAAAATTTATGAAGCTCTGAAGGTAAAACGTCCAGACGGCCGCGAGCTTGTCATCGAGGTGCAGCAGCACATCGGTGAGGATACAGTTCGCTGTGTCGCTATGGATAATACTGACGGCTTGCAGCGCGGCTTGGAGGTTATCCCTACAGGTAACCCAATCCAGATGCCAGCCGGAGAGCAGATCAAGGGCCGTATGATGAATGTCATCGGACAGCCTATTGATGGTATGAATGAATTGGACATGAAGGGTGCTTATCCTATCCACCGTGAGGCTCCGAAGTTTGACGAACTTTCTACTCACAAGGAGATGCTTGCTACCGGTATTAAGGTGATCGACCTGCTCGAACCTTACATGAAGGGTGGTAAGATTGGTCTTTTCGGTGGTGCCGGTGTAGGTAAGACGGTGCTTATCATGGAGTTGATCAACAACATTGCCAAGGGACACAACGGTTACTCTGTATTTGCCGGAGTAGGTGAGCGTACCCGTGAGGGTAACGACTTGATTCGAGACATGCTCGAGTCTGGTGTTATCAAGTATGGCGAGAAGTTCCGTAAAGCTATGGAAGAAGGTAAGTGGGATCTCTCACTTGTCGATCCTGAGGAACTTGCCAAAAGTCAGGCTACCCTGGTATATGGTCAGATGAATGAGCCACCTGGGGCACGTGCTTCTGTAGCTCTCTCTGGTTTGACCGTAGCTGAGGAGTTCCGTGATCACGGAGGTAAGAATGGTGAGGCAGCGGATATCATGTTCTTTATCGATAACATCTTCCGTTTCACCCAGGCTGGTTCTGAGGTATCTGCGCTGTTGGGTCGTATGCCATCAGCCGTAGGTTATCAGCCAACGCTGGCTTCTGAGATGGGTGCCATGCAGGAGCGAATCACTTCTACCAAGAATGGTTCCATTACCTCTGTACAGGCCGTTTATGTGCCTGCCGATGACTTGACCGACCCTGCTCCAGCTACCACCTTTACTCACCTGGATGCTACCACTGAGCTTTCCCGTAAGATTGCATCTCTCGGTATCTATCCTGCCGTAGACCCGCTGGGTTCTACCTCTCGTATCCTCGACCCGCTGATTGTGGGCAAGGCGCATTACGATTGTGCACAGCGAGTAAAGCAGTTGTTGCAGCGTTATAACGAGTTGCAGGATATCATCGCCATCCTCGGTATGGATGAGCTCTCTGATGAGGATAAGTTGACCGTGAACCGTGCACGCCGTGTACAGCGTTTCCTGAGTCAGCCATTCACCGTAGCAGAGCAGTTCACCGGTTTGAAGGGTGTGATGGTTCCTATCGAAGAGACTATCAAGGGCTTCAACGCCATCCTTGACGGTGAGGTAGATGACTTGCCAGAGCAGGCATTCCTCAACGTAGGTACTATCGAGGATGCCAAGGAGAAGGCTAAGCAGTTGCTCGCAGCAGCACAGGCGTAGTCTTTAGTGAAGAGTGAAGAACGAAGAATTCAATAGCAATATTGGGTAATCATAAAGTTCAAAATTCAAAGTTAAAGATTATGTTACAGCTAAAGATAGTTTCTCCTGAGAAAGTAGTCTTCCAGGGTGAGGTAGAGAGCGTACTGGTTCCGGGAACCCTCGGCTCGTTCGAGATTCTCAAGGATCACGCGCCTATCATCTCTTCGCTCGAAGTGGGCAAGGTGGAATACACCACCAGTGAAGGCAAGCAGGTAATGATCATCAAGGGCGGATTCGTGGAATGTAAGAAAAACGAAGTAAGCCTTTGTGTAGAAGTTTAGATAAGTGATTAATTTTTAGTGATTAATTATTAGATAATGGAAAAAGACGAAAAATTGCGCTTGCAGACTATCAGACAGGCGAGTATCAGGTATAAGCAGATTTCTTTGTGGCTTACAGCAGCAGTGGCTCTTGCCGTGCTCTTTGTCTGCAGATTATCTGCTCAATGCGATGATATGATAGCCCAGGTTGTTAACCCGCTGGTAGTGAGTGCGATATTCTCACTCGTTGCAAGTATTGCTTATGGTGAAGCATGGAAGGCTGTTGCAAAGTCATCGCCAGCCAATCTCGCCAAGTTCTACATGGCTGCGCTGGTCATCAAGATGGTAGCCGGTACATTGGTGTTCCTCATCTATGTGCTGGTATGCGACAAGCAGAATATTCTAGGCTTTACCGCCATCTTCGCCCTTTTCTATGTCGTACTTCTCGTGTTCGACTGCATCTACTTCGCTCGGGTAGAGAAAAAGAACCGTCTTTCATAAGAGGTTCTGAAACAAATAATTAATAAACAAAAGTAAGAATTAAAGAATATGAAACATCTCAAGCAATTCCTCTTGATGGCGATGCTGCTCTTCACGCTGGCACCTCTGCAGGTATCGGCTAAGGAGAACATCGATGTGAAAGAGATATTGTGGGGTCATATCAAGGATTCTTATGAATGGCATATCACCAAGGTGGGAGATCATCCCGTAGTGATTCATCTGCCAATCATCGTTAACACCACTTCGGGCTGGCACGTGTTCTGCAGCAGCGAATTCTCTGAAGAAAGAGACGCCAACGGCGACCGTCCCGGACCTTATAATCTGGTAATCAAGAACGGTGATGCACAGACGAATCCCAACAAGATAGTAGAGAAGGTTGGTGGGCAGGAGGTTCGTCCTCTCGACATCTCCATCACGAAGACCGTTTGCGTGCTCTTCATCGATGCTATCATCCTGTTGGTTTGTATTCTGATTCCAGCTCGCTGGTGCATGAAGCACAAGATAGATGATCCGGCACCTAAGGGATTTGTAGGACTGATGCACATGTTCATCATGTCAGTATATGAGGATGTGATCAAGGCTACGCTCGGTAAGGAGGCGCCAAAGTACGCACCATGGTTGCTTACTTGCTTCTTCTTCATCTTCGTTGCCAACATCATGGGTATCGTACCATTCCCTCCAGGTGGTGGTAACCTGACGGGTAATATCGCCTGCACCGCATTCTTCGGTGTAACGACATTCCTCATCACCAACTTTACCGGTACCAAAGAATACTGGAAGGAAATCTTCTGGCCAGAGGTGCCAACCTGGTTGAAGGTCCCTGTGCCACTGATGCCATTCATCGAGCTTTTCGGTATCTTTACGAAACCGTTGGCTCTGATTATCCGACTCTTCGCCAACATGATGGCTGGTCACGCAATCGCTCTTGCCTTTGCAGCTATCATCTTCATTATGTTCAACATCAGTGAGGATGCCATCACCAACTATCTGGCGGGTACGGGTATGACAGTAGTAAGTGTTGCGATGAGTGTCTTCATGATGCTCCTCGAAGTTTTGGTAAGCTACATTCAGGCATTGGTATTCACCATGCTGAGTGCAGTATTCATCTCGCTGGCTCATGTAAAGCCTCATGAGGCAGAGCCAGAGGTAGTGAAGTAGTTTATAGTTTATAATTTATAGCTTATAGATTACGGATCTAATTTCATTCAGATAATAAACAAAGAAAATATTAACAACTTAAATTTTAAGATTATGTTATCACTTTTATTAGCAGCAGATGCTCTTGCAAAGTTAGGTGCCGCAATCGGCGCAAGTTTGGCCGCAATTGGCGCAGGTATTGGTATTGGTCGTATTGGTGGTCAGGCTATGGACGCTATGGCTCGCCAGCCAGAGAAGATGGGCGATCTCCGTTCTTCTATGATTATCGCAGCTGCGTTGGTTGAGGGTGTTGCGTTCTTCGCTGTCATCATCGCCATCCTGGCAATCGTTATGTAATCATCTCATCTGTCACTATCATCTGCCCCGATAAAAGGAAGTCTCAGGCATCAGCCTGATGTCTTTCCGGGGCATGATAGAGATGATTATAGAGTTAGTTAAAATAAAACGTTTAAGTAAAACTTTAACCAGTATATATGGATTTATTGATTCCTGATAGCGGTTTGTTCTTCTGGATGACGCTGGTCTTCATCATCGTCTTCATCATTCTTTGGAAGGCTGGATTCCCAGCCATCATTAAGATGGTGAACGAGCGCAAGACTTTCATCGATGAAAGTCTGAAGAAGGCTCACGAAGCCAACGAGAAGCTTGCCAATATCCAAAAAGAAGGTGAATCCATCTTGCAGGAAGCTCGCGAGAAGCAGGCTGCCCTTCTCAAGGAGGCTGCCGAAACCCGCGATGCCATTGTAGAGAAAGCACAGGATAAAGCACGCGAAGAAGGCGCACGTCTCCTCTCTGATGCCAAGAAGCAGATTGAGACCGAGAAGCAGAACGCCATTCGTGAAATCCGCGGCCAGGTAGCCGAACTCTCTGTTCAGATTGCAGAGAAGGTGCTCAAGGCTAAGCTCTCTGACGACAAGGCACAGATGGATATGATAAATCGACTGCTGGACGAGGTTTCTTCTGACAACAAATAGTAAAGCTTATGGATATAGGTGTAATATCGGTGCGTTATGCCCGTGCCCTCATCAAGGCTGCACTCGGCATGAAGCTCGAAGATCAGGTCTACCAGGAGATGCAGACGCTCTTTAAGAGCTACATCGACGTGCCTGAACTGAGATTTACGATAGACAACCCTATGCTTTCCAAAGACAAGAAAGAGGCACTTCTCATCACAGCCCTGGGCAAAGAGCCTACGGAACTGAGCAAGAAGTTTATCGCTCTCGTCTTGAAAGAGGATAGGGAGAGCACCCTGCAATTCATGGCTGCTTCGTATATCACTCTTTACAGGAAACAGAAGAACATCATCCGCGGTAAGCTGATCACCGCCACTGCCGTTGACGCCTCTACGGAGGATAAGATGCGCAAGATGGTGGAGCAGAGAACGAAAGGTACTGTGGAGTTCAAGACCGAGGTGAACCCTGAACTGATTGGCGGTTTCATCCTTGAGTATGATACTTACAGAATGGATGCGAGCGTAAAGACTAAGCTCAACAACATTCTGACACAGCTCAAAAAGTAGGAGATAAGTGAAGAGTGAAGAACGATGAGTGAATAATTCAAGTGCTTTACTCTTTATGAATTTCTAATTTTAAAATTTTAAAGTAAATAAACAATGTCAGATAAAATTAAACCAAGTGAGGTGTCTGAGGTTCTTCAGCAGCAGCTCCAGGAGGTTAATGGCTCTCAGCAGTTTGACGAGGTGGGTACTGTGCTTACCGTCAGCGATGGCGTGGCTCGTATCTATGGTCTGCGCAATGCCGAGGCTAATGAACTTCTTGAGTTTGAGAATGGAACCATGGCTATCGTCATGAACTTGGAGGAAGACAATGTAGGTTGTGTCCTCTTAGGTCCTACAGCTGGCATCAAGGAGGGACAGAGCGTGAAGCGTACACACCGTATTGCTTCTATCCGCGTAAACGACAACTTCCTCGGACGTGTCGTAAACCCTCTGGGTCAGGCTATTGATGGTCTGGGTGACATCGACCTCACCGATTCTTTCGAGATGCCTTTGGATCGCAAGGCACCTGGTGTAATCTATCGTCAGCCAGTAAAGGAACCTCTTCAGACTGGTTTGAAGGCGGTAGACTCTATGATTCCTATCGGTCGTGGACAGCGTGAGTTGATCATCGGTGACCGTCAGACCGGTAAGACTGCCATCGCAGTGGATACCATCATCAACCAGAAGAGCTTTTATGAGGCTGGCAAGCCAGTATATTGTATCTATGTAGCTATCGGTCAGAAAGCATCTACTGTTGCTGCATTGGTACAGAACCTCAAGGAACATGGCGCCCTGCCATATACCATCATCGTAAGTGCTACCGCTGCCGATCCTGCAGCTATGCAGTATTACGCACCATTTGCCGGTGCAGCTATTGGTGAATACTTCCGCGATCGTGGTTACTCAGCTCTCGTAGTATACGATGACTTGAGTAAGCAGGCTGTGGCTTATCGTGAGGTATCTCTGATCCTCCGCCGTCCATCAGGACGTGAGGCTTATCCTGGTGATGTGTTCTATCTCCACTCTCGTCTGTTGGAGCGTGCCGCTCGTATCAACGACCAGCAGGAGGTAGCCGAGCAGATGAACGACCTTCCAGAGTGCATGAAGGGGCACGTAAAGGGTGGTGGTTCTTTGACAGCCCTTCCTATCATCGAAACACAGGCAGGTGACGTATCAGCATACATCCCTACCAACGTGATTTCCATCACCGACGGTCAGATCTTCCTTGAGACCGACCTCTTCAACCAGGGCTTCCGTCCAGCTATCAACGTAGGTATCTCCGTATCTCGTGTAGGTGGCTCTGCCCAGATCAAGAGTATGAAGAAGGTAGCTGGAACACTGAAGATTGATATGGCTCAGTATCGTGAGCTGGAGGCCTTCTCTAAGTTCTCTAGCGATATGGATGCCGTAACAGCGATGACTCTGGACCGTGGCCGTAAGAACGACCAGTTGCTGGTTCAGCCTCAGTACCGCCCAATGCCGGTAGGCGAGCAGGTAGCTATTCTCTATTGTGGTGTTCACGGATTGATGCACGACGTGCCAATGGATAAGGTTCGCGACTGTCAGGATCAGTTCCTCGATGCTATGCGCAGCCAGCATGCTGATGTGATTGAGACTTTGGGCGATGGTAAACTCACCGACGATGCCATTAAGGTAGTCGAGGAGACCATGGCTAATGTTGCAGGACAATATAAAGCGTAATAGCCTATGCCGTCATTAAAAGAGATAAAAACTCGCATAGCCAGCGTTAACAGTACCCGTAAGATTACGAGTGCGATGAAGATGGTGGCTTCCAGTAAGTTGCATCATGCTCAGGTGGCTATCCAGAATATGCTGCCTTATGGAAATATGTTGGAACATATCCTCAAGAGTTTCCTGGTAAGTACTCCGAATGTAGACCATCCGTTGCAGTTGGAGCACAAGGAGACCAAGCGTGTAGCTCTTGTGGTATACAGTTCTAACAGCAGCTTGTGTGGTGGATTCAATTCCAACGTTATCAAGATGATGATGCATGCGGTGGACGAGTATAAGGCTCAAGGCATTGACGACATCACGGTATATCCTATCGGACGAAAAGTGGCAGAGAAGGCACAGAAACTAGGTTTGAAGATTGGCGGTAACTTTAATGATCTTGCCGATCATCCTCATGCCAGCGCCTGTGCAGATATCGCCCATTCACTTGCCAGGCAGTATGCTGCTGGTGAGCTCGATAAGGTGGAGATGATTTATCATCACTTTAAGAGTGCCGGTTCACAGATTCTGACCCGCAAGACTTTCTTGCCTATTGACCTCAGCACTGAGGCGATAGGAGTGGACAACGATCGTGACCTTACCTCTAATGTGGCTACGGCAAAGGCTCAGGAATATCTGCGCCAAAAGCAGGCTGAAGCTGACGAACGCCAGAGTTCTGAGGCAAAACCTCTGAATGATGACTTCATTGTAGAGCCAGACTTGGAGACTGTTTTGGGAGTCTTGATTCCTAAGCAGCTTCGTCTGATGATTTATACAGCGTTGCTGGATAGCCAGGCGAGTGAGCATGCTGCCAGAATGGTGGCCATGCAGACCGCTACGGATAATGCCGATGAACTCTTGCGCGAACTCAACTTGCAGTACAACAAGAGTCGTCAACAGGCCATTACCAATGAATTGCTTGATATTGTGGGAGGTAGCGTAAACAACTAAGTTTCCTTCCATCTGTATAATGTTTAATCGGGGTAAATCACTTATTGAAAGAGATTTACCCCGATTTTATGTTTTGTATGCAAGAAAACAGTAAAATTAACAAATATTAAGAAAACGGCTTAAAAAACTAATTTTACTTAAAGTTGTGCTAACATTCTTTCGTTTTTTTTTTTTTTTGTTAACTTTGCGGCGCGTTTGAGAACTAAACCAGAGGCTTAGTTTCCCAAATGGGATTGCGGGTACAGCATCGCCTGGATCAGGGTTGCTCCGAACGACAGAAGCTTTACGAGAAGTATACTGTCTCAATCTCCTTGCTGCTTGTGACGACTCGTTTCGACATAAGGGGGAAGAGAAAATGTGTCTGTATAAGAATACTTAAAATGAAAGAATGGACAATTCAATAAAAGATATCAATCATTCTCTAAGCATACAAGCCGAGACTCTTGGCGAACCAGCCGAGACAGAGGCATCATGGTATGCCATGCGCGTGTTCATGAACAAAGTGGCGCTTTGCCGAGACTTGTTCAACCTGTTCAACAACGCGCTTAAGGATCCTGACCAGATGAAAAACACATTCCCCGAAGACATGATGGGCGATGTGATGGAATATTACGCCCCTTTCGTAATAGAGAGACATGTAAACAGCCAAGGCAAGAAGATTGTGGTGGAGCGCCCACTCATACCCTCGCTTTTCTTCATGCGCAGCAACAAGCGACAGGCGCTATGCCTGGAGCGGGAACTGTGTGGCAAGGCAAGGCTATATCGCCAGCTGGTGGACTTCGACCCACAGCCCATCGCCATTCCCAAGCGACAGATGCAGATGTTCATGATGGTATCGTCGGGCGATCAGGAGGGGCTGGAATATTTCGAGGATGGAGCCTTCAACTGGAAGAAAGGTGAACGTGTCAGGGTCATCGACGGCAGGTTCAAAGGTCTGGAGGGCGAAATCAAGCGCATCAATGGCGACCATCGCCTCATCGTGTCGATAGACGGGGTCTGTGTTGTCGCCACCACCTATATACCAAGATGTTTTCTAGAAAAAATATAAAATCATATGAAATATCGTAATTCATTGCTTTCTGGAGCTTTTTGTACGGGACTTCTTGCCCTGTCAGCTTGTGGAGCCCCACAACAAATAGCTTATTTCCAGGATTTTAACCAAAATCCTGACACGCTAATCAATCTGAAAAGTGCGGTGATCACCGCCAAGCCAACAGATAAACTCTACATCGGCGTGAAGAGCAAGGATCCACAGATCTCACAGCTCTTCAACCTTACGGGAACCGCCACCACGTCGACCGTCGTCAAGGATGCCTATTATTATACGGTAGACAGCAAGGGCAACATCGACTTTCCTGTGCTGGGCACCCTGCATGTGGCAGGTCGTACCCGAGATCAGATTGCCGAGGAAATCAAGAAAGTTCTGGTGGAGCGCAACTTGGTGAAGGATCCCGTGGTGACCGTCAGCCTGACAAATCTCCACTATTCGGTGATGGGTGAGGTGGCACGCCCTGGACAGTATGAAATCGAGGACGAGAAAGTGACTATTCTCGATGCCCTTAGCAAGGCGGGCGACCTGACCATCTATGGCACCCGTGAAGACGTGATGGTGTTGCGCCAGGAAAACGGCCACCAGAAGATATACAAGATCAATCTCTGCTCGGGAAACAGCGTGTTCAACAGTCCGGTATATTACCTGCAGCAGAACGACGTGGTTTACATCAGCCCCAACAAGACCAAGGCTCGCCAGAGCACGGTCAATGGCAACAATGTCAGGAGCACGGGCTTCTGGATTAGCCTTGCCTCACTTGCCACCAGCGTGGCGGTACTTATCAAGAAATAATGTAAGAGTAGAGTGAACACTCAACATTCAACACTCAACATTCAACACTCAACATTCAACACTCAACATTCAACTTTCAAATTCAATGATTCAGAATAATCAAGCGACGATGCAGAATGTTCTGGTTCGTCGCCCCCAGCAGGCAGAAGACTTCATTCGTCTGCAAGACTTAATGTATCTGTGCCTTGTGCGCTGGCGATGGTTTGTTATCTCGCTCGTCGTCACCCTGGGCATAGCCACTTATTACCTCCTCTCCACGCCGGGTGTCTATCAGCGCACGGCATCCATCCTCATCAAGGAAGACGGCAAGAGCCAGAGCATCAACAGCGATGTGACCAGTATGTTCTCCGACATGGGACTCTCGGGAGGCAAGTCGAACGTCAACAACGAGTTGATTGCCATCCAGTCGCCAGCCGTCTTGCTGGAGGCTGGCAAGCAGCTCAAACTCGACGTAAACTACAGTGAAGACGGTACCTTCCATCCTGTGGCTCTCTATGGCAGAACGCTGCCTGTAACCGTTCATTTCTATAGCTTGAACGATATGCAGAGCGCCAATTTGGATGTAGAAGTAAAGCATGACAACCTGTTTTCCATCGTACATGTGAGTGGCACCGACAAGGCTGGAAACCAAGTGGAATCGGACGAGGAGGTACAGGGCAAGCTGGGCCAGACCGTCCGCACGGCGATGGGCTATGTATGCGTAGACCAGGCACCGGGCTATTCTGCCTTCGTCAATGGACATGAGAGCAGGAAACTGCATGTGACTCGCACCAACCTCTATGCCATGACCGACCATATCAAGGCGTCGCTCTCGGCAAGCATCAGCGAGGAGAAGGCAACAGTCATCGACCTGACCTATAAGGACCAGCTCACCCAGCGCGCCGAGGACGTGCTGAACACCATCATCTCCGTATACCGCAAGAACTGGATGGAGGACAAGAACCAGATGACCGTCTCCACCTCCCATTTCATCACCGAGCGCCTGGGCGTCATCGAGCGAGAACTGGGCGACGTAGACAAGGACATCTCCTCGTTCAAGAGCCGCAATCTGCTGCCCGACGTAGAGACCGCCGCACAGCAATACATGCAGAAGAGCGGCGACGTAGACAAGCAGATACTCGAGCTGAACTCACGCCTCTCCATGGCACGCTACCTGCGCGACTTCCTGACGGGCAAGGTGGGCAAGAACCAGCTCCTGCCAGCCAATATCGGCATCGACAGCCCGGGCATCGAGCAGCAGATTACCGAATACAACAAGCAGCAGCTGGAGCGCAACAACCTGGTGGCTAACTCCAGCGAGCAGAACCCATTGGTGGCTGACTATGACCAGAGCCTCGCCTCCATGCGCCATAGCATCGTAACCAGTATCGACAACTTCGTGGTGACACTCAACTCGCAGCTTGGCAACCTGCAGGCAAACGAGGCGCAGACCACCAGTCAGATAGCCAGCAACCCTAGCCAGGCAAAGTACCTGCAAACAGTGGGTCGCCAGCAGAAGGTGAAGGAGGCGCTCTACCTCTTCCTCTTGCAGAAGAGAGAGGAAAACGAGCTTTCCAAGGCTTTCACCGCCTACAATACGCGCATCATCACCCCTCCTACGGGCGACACCAAGCCCGTGCAGCCTGTGCGCCGCAACATCATCCTCGTGGCTTTCGTTCTCGGAGTCCTGATACCTGTGGTAGTCATCTTTATCCGTGAGAACATGAACACGACGGTGAGGGGCAGAAACGACCTCAAGAACATCACCATACCATTCCTCGGTGAGATACCATACAGCATCAGTCGCAAGAACAGACCAACTCTTCTGCAGCGCATCCAGTTCTGGAAGAAGCCGAAGGAGACGCTACAGATTGTGGTGAAGGCAGGCAAGCGCGACATCGTGAACGAGGCGTTCCGCGTGCTGCGCACTAACCTGGAGTTTATGATAGGTACCCATCCCGAGCAGAACGTCATCATCCTTACGTCTTTCAACCCAGGCTCGGGCAAGAGTCACCTGGCAGGCAACATCGCCATGTCGCTCGCCATCAAGAAGAAGAAGGTGCTCGTCATCGATGGTGACCTCCGCCGTGGTGCCACATCCATGCTCGTGGGCAGCCCTGGCGAGGGACTCAGCGACTATCTCAACGGCAGGACCGATGACCTGGAGGGCATCATCTGCCATGGCGAGGAGTATGGACTGGTGAAGGATTTCGACGTGCTGCCTATCGGTACCATGCCGCCTAACCCTACGGAGCTCCTCTTCACCGACCGTCTGGAGAAGATGATCAGGCAGATGAGGGGTGAGTACGATTATGTGTTCATCGACTGTCCACCAGTGGAAATCGTGGCAGATACCCAGATTATAGAGAAACTTGCCGACCGCACCATCTTCGTGGTACGCTCGGGCTTGATGCAGCGCAGTTTGCTGGGCGACATCGAGCAGTTCTACAAGGACAAGAAATTCAAGAATATGTCGCTCATTCTGAACGGAACCAAGGCTCAGGGCGGCCGCTACGGCCACTACTATCGCTATGGCTACCACTATGGCTATGGCTACGGCTACCACTACGGCTCCGACAAGAATGGGGGGTGCAAAAATAGGAAAGTAGAAAATTGGATAAAAGAATAGAAAAATATGTATATATTCCGTGAGGCGTTCCGTTGGATTTGCAATCCGACGGCAAGCAAGAAAGCACCATCAGAGAGACTCCCCGGCGGCATCGACTGGCACTGCCACATCCTGCCCAGCGTGGACGACGGATTTCAAGAGGTAAAGAAGTCGTTGGAAATGTTGTGCTTTTACGAAGGCGCAGGCATGAGGGATGTCTGGCTTACGCCTCATATTATGGAAGACGTACCCAACGAGACCACCCATTTGCGCCAAGTATTTGCCGACTTCCAGAAACAATATCAGCAGGACTTCGCCGAGCGAAACCCTGCTGACAGAAAAATGCTCCGGCTGCATCTCGCAGCCGAAAATATGCTAGATGCGCTCTTCGAAAAGCGCCTGAAGGCAAACGACCTGTTGCCGCTGGGCGAGGATGGCAAGCTCCTGTTGGTGGAGACGAGCATCTTCTCTGCCCCGATGAATTTTCATGCCCTCCTGGAGCGCATCAAGAACAAGGGCTACACGCCCGTGCTTGCCCATCCTGAGCGCTACCTCTATATGGAGAAGCGCGATTACGAGAAGCTCAAGTTGATGGGCATCAAGTTCCAGCGAAATGCGTTCTCGATAGATGGGCAGTATGGCAAGAAGGTGCAGAAACGATGCAAGTGGCTCATGAAGCACGATATGTACGACATGGTGGGCTCCGACATGCACCGCCTCGGCATCTTCAGGCAATACTGGTAGAATTAGAACTTAAGGTTAAGGTTTGATTACTGGGAATTTACTGGCAGCTCTGTACGCAGAATGCGCTAGCTACGGCGGTAAGTACGGTGATGATGAAATTGATCACCTTCTTGATGGTTTCTTTCTTCATAGTTCAAATTAAAAATTCAACATTAAGCATTAAGCATTAAAGTGGAAATTTTTTCGCTGCATCGAAGCAAGGGCATGCCTTCGGGGTGGTGCCCGGCAAGTCACGATGACCCACTATCTTAGCCTGTGGGAACGTGATTTTGAGCTTGCGCAGCAGATTCCACATTGCGTCATACTGGGCCCGGGTAAGGGTGTCGGCAGGACGCCCCTCGTCATCCAGCCCGCCCTCGTAGCAGATGCCGATGGAGCAGCGGTTGTATGGGCGGGCATGTGAGCCCACCTCCAGCAGCTTTCTGAACTGCGTGATGCTTCCGTCCTTGTGGACATAGAAGTGGTAGCCCACGGTGCGGAATCCACGCTTCTTGTGGTCGCGCATCAGTTGCTTGTCGGTGTAGTTACGGTCGGCACGTGTTGCCGAGCAATGGATTACGAGAAAACGGACGCTCAGAGGTGAGTCCATCATCTCGCCGTTCTCTGTGTAGGCGAGCAGGTGATGCTCATTGAGCACATCCTCGCCGCCAATCGTCATCGGAAATCGATCTTGTGTCATTTTCGGTCAATATATTTAAAAAAACATGTTAAGGGGATTTGCAATCCCCGTTAAGAGATAACGGGGATATGCTATCCCGGTTACTCAAGTCCATCGCCTTCCGAACCGCTGCCTGGGTTAGTGGTAGAGCCAGATTCGCTCTTGCCTGTATCTCCCGATGGCGTAGTTGTTTCGGTGTCGGTGGTGGTCGAAGACTTCTTTTTCTTAGCACCATACTTCTTCAAGTTGGCGTCGAGGTTGAGATTCACAGAGCGGAAGTCGCCCGTGGCGCGGGCTTTCATTCTTACTCCTTCGATGTTCTTAGATACGGTGAAGTCGTCGGCGTTCTCTGCACCCATCTTGTTCTTGATGCTGATGTAGAAGATGGCGAGGTTGTCGAGCTTTACATTCTTGCCCATGAGCAGGAGCTCCTTGATGTGGGTCACGGCATCGATGAGGATGCCCTTGATGGTCCCGGCTGAGAATGGAGAGTTGTGACCATGCATGTGGTCGGCGAGCTCATCGAGATCTACAGTTTCACTAATATGGGGCTTGGCGTAGTACTTGCCATAAGCCTTCACGTTCTTCTTGTTGTTGTTCTTCTTTAAATCGTACTCAATCATAAGGCTAATAAATTGTTTTATGGTTCGTGTTTCATGTATTAAAGCGCTGCGCAGTGCTTGTTTCTTGTTTACGGTTGCAAAGATACGACTTTCAGAAGAGGCTTCTGTACGATAGGGGTGAGATAGGGATACGATGGGGCATAAAACTGGAAAACTCAGTATTATGGCTCGCCCAGATACTCATAGATGAGCAGCGTCTGGCGCATGGTGAAGGTCTTCGCCAACCGTTCGTAGCCCTCTCTTCGCAAGGCTTCAAGCAGAGGCGGGCAGTGGTTTACCATTCGCATCAGGTGGTTTAGTGCCACGTGTTTCGACTGCTCTGGAAAGTAGAGCTTGGCAAGCTCGAATTTTTTGTATATCTTGATTTTCATATAGTTTTGACTTTTATGAATCGCGGTAATAATACTTAGCGTTTCTCTTGATGATACTTAGCGTTGCTGGCAATGCTGGTTAGCACTTGCCAGAACGCTGTTTACTGTTGGTCAGAAGCATTCTGGCTATCCGTAGCTACGGCTCTGTACGGTTTCAGGTACGTTTCTGCGCATTCGTTTGGACTGCAGATCGCCTCGGTGTTGATTTCTCCCGGATTCTTCTCTATCACGAGCCATCCGTTGCCTTTGGCGCGGTGTACCTTCTTGAATCCCAGTCGCTGCATCACGGCGCTCAGATTCTGGTGACTCATGTTGCGGCTCAGGGCGGGACTTCCGCCTATGCGCTCCATGATTTCCGATGAATAGCGGAACTTTACATATTGAGGGGCGGTGTCTGATTTCGGCACCTTGTAGAAGCGCAGTATCTGGTCTTCCATGAAGTTGGAAACCATGAACATGCCGTTGTGCTCCCTCATCACGTCGATGTCGACGGTGGTGAGCCAGTATACCCATCCCTCTTCCTGGTTCTTCACCCGATTGGTTACCTCTTGTCCCAGAGCTACAGCCTGGGCATAGACGTGCTGGTAGTCGATGGGGGTCTCCCTAGGACTCTCGATGTTGTCTACGAACCAGGGCGAGTAGCGGCGGTTCTCCTCGTCGGTGATGATCTGTATGCTGTTGCTGGTGCCACAGAGGGCACCACGGTGCAGCAGTTCCGAACGATACTTGTCGTAGGGGCGGCGGATGGAGAACACCAGCTTGGTGACGTTGCTCTTGAGGGCGCTCAGCCCCTTGCCGAAGGTAGACTCCAGCTCGTCGAGGCATATCAGTGCCTTGCTTGAGAAAGCCTCCATGAAGTCCTTGTCGGTATAGTTGGCGGTTGACTCGTTGATGAAGTACTGGCGCAGGCAAGGTGGCAGGATATAATAGAAGAATGTGGTTTTATTGATGCCACCCCTCCCGATGAATATCAGGATGGTCTGGCTCACCACTCTCGGTGATACCCATGCCACCACCATCGATACGAGCCATTTCTTGAAGAAGTATCTGAACTCTTCCTGCGAGTGATGGTAGCCAGGGCAATAGTTGATGGTTACCCGGTTGGCAAGCTCGTCGATGTAGTCGGTCTTTCCGTCCCATTTTGGCAGACTCCTGAGATATTCGTCGAAGGGATCCCAAGGTTCGCTGAAGTCACTGTTGATGATGGCGTGCAGCTTGATGGCGCTCACTTCGAGTCCCATCTCGTCCATCTGGGTCCAGATGGTGTTCTCTATGTTGTCGTCGATGCGGGTCCACTTATGGTATTTGCCTTTGATTATATCGCGACTCAGCACCTCGTGAAATCCCGTCACCTCATTGTGGTGGAACTCGTATCTCATTGAGAGCCACTGCTTGATTACCTTGACGGTCGGCTTACCCGAGAAGCCCTCGCCTTTGCGGTAGAAGTGCCAGGTGCCTAGTTTCTCGGTGTGCTTATAGCATGATTTCATCACGCTGTCAGCATCAGGATAGTCGGAGCAGAAGTTGCTCTTGGCGTAGGTCATTGCCTCTTCCTTGTCTATGCCATAGTGCACGCACACCTTGCCGAAGTGGAGCACATACTCGTTGTGGGCACCGCTCTCAAACTTGTAGCCCCACGTGTCGAGTAGGTTCAGTATGTGCTGCGCTGCCTCGTCCATCGAGGGAACCCCCTTGCCCAGTGCCACCATCTTCTGGCTGTTTCGCTTGCGCTTGCTGGCACGTTTGGCATATTTCGCCTCGTTGGCCTTCTTGGTGTAGAGCGCCTTCAGGTCGTGGGTGTCCAGGCCGAAAGCCTCTGCGTCCCAATGGAAGTAGGCGGTAGGGTCGTGTGCGAGTCCGCACATCCGGGTGATGTCTACGCATTGCTCGTCGGCAGGCACGCCTAGCAACTTACTGTAATAGCTCATCGCCTTGCGTATGATCACATCGAAAAGTTCCAGTGCGGTCACCTCGTCGTCATCTATGGGCAGGTATCTGGAGATGATGCGCAGGCCCCGTTGGCTCACGGTGATGAACCTCATCATGGTATGAGGGTCGGCGTCCGCCTTCTGTACGACCTCCTTCATCTTTTCTGCAGGAATCTTGTCGATGTCCACGGCAATCATCTGGGTGGTCTTCACCACGTTGCGCAGTTCCTTGCCCCGTCCGTCCATGAGCACGGAGGTAGTGATGCCTGGCATCATCACCTTGGTTTGATGAGCGAGCTCGCTGCTGATGCGCATGTTCTTGCGGTAGTCTTCGGTACGAGCCTGGGTCATGGCGTCGAGGGTGATGATTCGCTGCAGTTCATCAAGACTGATGAGTTGTCTGCTTTCGCTGGAGGCGATAGCATAGAAGAAAGATGGTAATACCATTTCTTGCTTTTGTTTTTGTTCTGTTGTTGTCATTTTTAAGCAAATAATTATAAGTTGTTTTAAAATTGAATCATATAGATTCCGCTGCAAAGCTAAGCATAAAATTTGGCATTGAAATCAAAAAGTTCCGATTTTGGAACATAACATAAATTTATTTAAAATGTTTTTCAAAAAAATCAAAAGTGAAGTCATGGGAATCAAGGATTCCTACGACTACAGACGGGCATGATTTCTGCCCACAAGTGTTTTAATCTTTTAGTCCACAACGTGTTCTGGGCTATGCGTGAAGAACTGAAGGAAGACCGTTTTGAGGGTGGTCTTACTGAGGAGGAGAAGCATTGGGCTTCCACCAAGTCAGCCATCCGCAAGGAGTTCCGGCTGTCTGATGCGTACACCAAGAGTCTGGAGGCGATGGACCGTGATGTTTCCATCGACGACTACTGGGGCGCGATACGTTGGATGGAGTCGTTGGTTGGCGAGGCTCACAGAGACGAGCTGCTTCGTCTGATTGACAGGTTGCTGGAACCTTTGTCGCCGAAATGATCGATTTTTAGATTAGCAAACAAGGTGTGAAGTGTGAGGGGGGTATATGAACTTTAGCGTGAAAAGCGTGTTAAAAAGAAGGCATAACTATCTGATACCCTTTCTCTTTATCTTTTGCGTACGATGTATATACAAAAGTTCTTATACACCCCCTTCACACCCACCCAAACATACAAACAAGAAGAAGTGATCGTAAAAGTCTGTGAGAATCTGACCGAATAGGTCTCTTAAATCTGTGTTCATCTGTGCAATCTGTGGGACAATGTTAAAAACCAGAAATTCCTTGGCTATTTCAGATATTTCCCTTATATTTGCAGTATATAAGGTACTAAATATTAGAATTATGAGAACGTTCAATTATAATGAAATACAAAATACTCCGATTTGGAACGAAGTAAAGAATTGGAGTGATGATCGGAAAAATGCCCTTATAACATTGTTGTATTCAACGATGAAAGGTATTAATCCATATGAAGTTCCAGAAGACAAAGTACAGGCTTTCGTAAATGATATGCCTCATGAAGTTTTAGAAATGGCTTCAGAGTACGCCATTAAGGAAAGTCGTTCGGGAAGAGGTCTTTCTCATTCTCAGGCAATGGAAAAGATTAAGGAGCAAAGAGGATGGAAATAATTTGGTCTGATATGGCTCTCCATCAACTTGATGGAATTTTGGACTATGTAGAAGAACATTTTGGTGCTTCTGTATCTCGCAAAACCTTAGATGACATAAATTCTAAGGTAGGGCGTTTATTGCTGTTTCCAGAATCTGGAACTCCAGACTATAGCTATTCTTCAAAACTCTTAAACGACAAGGTTTTAATTCGACATTTGAACATAGGACCAAATGTTGTTTATTATAATATTGATGGAGAAATCATTAATATCATGGTGATAGCTCATTACAGGCAGTCAACTGTCACTGTTGTAAAAATGATTAATCGCTTCATCGAGCATCATACGAAATAAAGTCTTCCGCTAGGCGACAAACACTCGCAACTCTGTTGCGTAAGCACTCTCAGCCAGCCCCTTGCGGGCACAGGCTCCGCTGGCTGACCAAAACTCTGGCAGAGCTATAGCGTCGCCAGCTACATCCCTTGCCCTTATGCTAAGGGCGAGGGCTTGGGAGTGGGATAAGGACCCCCTCTTCGCAAGAGGGGGACAGGGGAGTCGAAAAATCTGCGTCATCTGTGCAATCTGTGGGACAATGTTAAAAACCAGAAATTCCTTGGCTATTTCAGATATTTCCCTTATATTTGCAGCATGTAAACAATAAAATAGGGAGGATTTGATTATGTATATGACAAATTCTGTTGAAAGAAATAATACAGTTGTTCCATTTTGGAATGAGATAAAGAAATTGAGTTGGGAAGATAGAAGCAATCTTGCCGAACTTATAGAGTTATCTTTACAAGAAGAAAAATGTGACGATAAGAAGATGCAATCATTTATCGATAACTTAGACGAAACAGCAATGAAAGCCGCTGCCGATTTCGCCTATAAGGAGTCTTTGTCTCAGAAAACGATTCCTCATTCAGAAATTTTGAATGTCGTGAAGGAGGAATTGGGATGGAAATAAAAATCACCTGGTCAACATTGGCAAAGCAGCAATTGAAAGATATAGGTCAGTATGTTGCTGATAATTTTGGAGAACGTACAGCTAATAAATCTTTAGAGCGAATAGTGAAAAAGGTTAATAGCCTGTATGTATTTCCAGAAAGTGGTTCTTTTGATAAAAAATACTCGACAGACAGTTATACCGTACGACATTTAACGATTCATCCTAATGTTGTATATTATATTCAGTTTGCAAATCAGATTACAATAATGGCTGTAGCTCATGAGAAGCAATCGCCCCAAACGGTATCATCAATGATTACTCGCTTTATAGAGCATCATACGAAATAATGTCATCTGACCGAACGGTCTCATCTGTGGATAATAATTGTAGTAGGAAAATCTGTGTTCATCTGTGAGATCTGTGGGACCTCTACGGAGAGGTAGAAAAAATCAAATTCAGACTATTTTTACTCAATCAATATCCAGGTAAGAATACCCTAAAAACGATTCTTATCTGGTAAGGACTCTATGTCCTTCATTTCCGATACGAAACAATTATATTATTAGAAATAACAAAAAAATATATATAACGAGAAGTAGCTTAGTAGTGTGGGCGCTACATAATCACCCACAACGCATCCTGCAGTTCTCTTTCGGAAACTGACCCACCGAAAGAGGCTCAGGATGCAATTATGTAATCGCTAAAAGACACAGCTTGCCTTATAATAATGATGAGGTAGAGAATGCTGTTAAAGATGATCCAACTATTGAGACACGTCTAATAAAAGCTGTTGATGATGTAATGAATACTCATGGTATATGTTGCTTTTCTGAAAGATTTTAAGTTTTATAAAGCTGTCATGGATAGTAATGCTTTTAAACTGAATTTTGAAGAATTGGATTAGTATCTTTACTATTGGTGTAGATTCTGTCATTTGTTTAGTACCAAATTACGTATGAATCAATTGTTATTCATGATAAACAATAATATTATATGATAAAAGTAATGTTAGTCTTCGGAACTCGTCCAGAGGCAATAAAAATGTGCCCATTGGTAAAAGAGTTTCAGAAGCATAATGATGGGTTTGAGACCATCGTTTGTGTAACTGGTCAGCACAGGGAGATGCTCGACCAAGTATTGAATATATTTGAGGTAAAACCAGATTATGATCTCAACATCATGAAGCAGGGACAAGACCTGTATGATGTCACTGCCCGTGTGTTGACTGGAATGAGAGATGTATTCAAGGAGTGCAAGCCAGATGTAGTATTGGTTCATGGCGATACAACAACATCAACAGCGGCAGCACTTGCAGCATTCTATCAGCAGATTCCTGTTGGTCATGTCGAGGCAGGACTTCGTACACATAACATCTACTCACCATGGCCAGAAGAGATGAATCGACAGATTACAGGTCGTATTGCAACTTACAACTTCTCTCCAACACCTCTGTCAGAAAGTAATTTAAAGGCAGAAAAGGCACAAGGTAATATTTATGTAACTGGCAACACGGTGATTGATGCCCTTCACATGGTAGTAAATAAGTTGAAGAACGACGAGACTTTGGCGAAGGAGCAGGAAGCTATCTTAAAGCAGGCTGGTTATGATGTTAATCGTCTGGCTGATGGTAAGAAGCTGGTTCTGATAACAGGTCATCGCCGTGAGAACTTCGGTGAGGGCTTTATTCACATGGTAACTGCCATCAAGGACTTGAAAAGCAAATATCCAGATGTAGATTTCGTTTATCCAATGCACTTGAACCCAAATGTGAGAAAACCAATCCACGAGGTATTCGGTGAGGATTTGAGTAACTTGGGCAATATGTTCTTTATCGAACCATTGCAATATTTGGAGTTTGTATATCTGATGGAGAAAGCTACTATCGTACTGACAGATTCTGGTGGCATCCAGGAAGAGGCTCCAGGATTAGGCAAGCCAGTTCTCGTAATGCGTGACACAACAGAACGTCCTGAAGCATTAGCAAGTGGAACTGTTCACCTTGTTGGTACCGACTACCAGAAGATTATGGATGAGGTTAGTACTTTGTTGGAGGATGAGCAAGCTTACGAAAAGATGTCGAAGGCAGTGAATCCATACGGAGATGGCAAGGCTTGTGCGAGAATCGTTGAAATATTGAAAAAATAAAAGAAGAATATATTGAAATTTATGTCTAGTACTGATTCTAGAGTTAAGAAGTCTTTGTTGAATGCAAGGGTAAATCTTATTTTCTATTTTTTGGTATTGATACTGTCTTTCTTCTCAAGAAAGATATTCTTAGATACATTAGGAGCAGAATTTATTGGTTTTACAAGTACTTTGCAAAATTTGCTAGGATTTTTAAACTTGGCGGAGTTAGGTATTGCTACTGCTATTGGATATATTCTTTATAAACCTTTATTTGAACATGATGAATTAAAGATAAATGAAATTGTTTCTGTATTAGGATATTTATATCGCTGTATTGGTGTGGTAATATTAGCTGCAGGAATGATTCTTTCTATATTTCTTCCTTTAATTTTTCCAAATACAGAGTTTGAATGGGCTTTAATTTACTTTGCATATTACAGTTTCTTAGCTTCTTCATTAATAGGATATTTCATTAATTATCGCCAAAATTTGTTGGGTGCAGATCAAAAGAATTATGTTGTAGTTGGTTATTTCCAATCAGCTAATATTCTTAAAACACTTTTGCAGATATTACTGGCATATTATTATAAAAACTATTATATATGGGTAGCTATAGAACTTACTTTTGGTATCTTATACTCATTTGTACTTAATTGGAAAATTAATCAAACATATCCATGGCTTAAGTCAGAGATAAGTGAAGGTAGGAAGTTGATGAAGAAATATCCTGAAGTCGTAAAATATACCAAGCAACTGTTTGTTCAAAAAATAAGTAGTATAGTACAATGGCAAACAGTTCCATTTTTGACTTATGCATTTGCTAGTTTGCAAATGGTGGCTTACTATGGTAACTATACTATTATTACAGATAAATTAGCACAGTTTGTCAATACTTTCTTGGAGAGTACTGGAGCTGGTGTAGGTAATTTAATTGCAGAAGGGAATAAAGATAATATTAAAAAAGTCTTTTGGGAACTTATTTCCATTCGTTATTTTATTGGCGGCGTTATATCTTTTGCTATTTATATGTTAATCAATCCATTTATAGCATTATGGTTAGGAGATAAGTATATCCTTGATGACATCATCTTAATCTTGATAGTAATCAATGTGTTTATAAGTTACACAAGAGGTGGTGTTATGCAATTTAATTATGGATATGGCTTATTTTGGGATGTTTGGGCTCCTATAGCAGAAATTGTAATAAATTTAGGTGTAGCTTGCAGTTGTGGTGCTCTTTGGGGACTTCCTGGTGTTTTGTTGGGGGGTATTGTTAGCCAAATTCTGATAGTGAATATTTGGAAGCCTTACTTATTATTCCATTGGGGATTTAAAGATAATGTATTGGAGTATGTAGGTGGTATAGGAAAGATTCTATTTTTAGTAATGATGTCTATTTTATTGGTTACTTATATAGCAGACCATTATATAAATATTATCCCTAATCAGTCTTTCTTATCTTGGGCTCTATATGGGGGAATTGTGGTTTGTACATATATGTTGGTATTAGCATGTATGTTCTTCTGTTTCGTTCAACAATTCAGATTTTTTGTACATAGATTTATTCATAAAAGTAGCATTAAATGAAAATAAGTGGAAAATTTTTGAAAGTTTTAATACCTTATAAAATTTATAAGCTAATAGCAAATGGCTTTATAGTTGTTCCGAAATATTATAAGGAAATCTTAACTGAGACGGAACGTTATTTTGACCTATCTTTGGAAGATCATATTTATAAGGATTTGATGTTGATGCGTAAGTTTGGACATATTATAGATAAAGGCTTACATCGAACGGATGCATCTCCTGGGCATAGTAAAAATTATTACGATGCCTTGAAGCAGCTGATAAAGAAAATAAAAAAAACGGAATATGCTAATGATCCTACGGTATTATGGGCAGAAGAAAAGCTTGCTAAATATGAACAACTTCAGAGTCATCCTAATGAATTCAAACCTTTCAGAAGCGATTTTTCCCAGAATAATATAACTTTTGAACAGTTTGAAGGACTTGTAAAGGCAAGACGTTCAAATCGTTGCTTTACTTCTCAACCAATATCAGAAGACTCCATTGCAAAATTGAAGGATATTGCAAATTGGGCTGCTAATAGTTGCAATAAACAGCCTATTCGAATTTTTGTTGCTAATGAACAAGATTTAGCAAAGAAATGCCTGTCATGTTGTATCGGGGGTACCGGATTTGGTGAAAATATTCCTTCTTTTTGGTGTTTTACAGCTAATGTGAGAGGTTATGTTTGGCCAACAGAAATGTATTTACCTTCTGTTGATACTAGTTTGGGTGCTCAGAATGTTTTCCTTGCTGCACAAACTATGGGAATAACAGGAACAATTCTGTCCTGGGGACAACATACTAAAGAAGATGATATAAAGCTTAGAAAACTTTTGGATATTCCTGAAGATTATGCTATTATTTTTTGTGCAGTCATGGGCTATGCCGAATATGGTTATTTAGCTCCGATACGTAAAAATAACGAATAACATTTAACTGATTATAATGAATATATTTCTTATCCATCAATATGCAGGAAATAAAGGTGATAGAGCGGTAGCTTATGCAATGTGCAATCTCATCAAGTCGATAGACTCGAGTATTAATATAACCATCTCTACATCATCGCCAGAGTTGTGGAATAACGAACCTTTTTATTCGAAAAATGGTATCAAGTTTGTTTCTAACAGTTGGTGCTTTCGTGAAGCTTCTCCACATTGTTATTGGCAAACTTTAGAAAAAGTTAAGCCCTATACTTTTACTATACTTCGTACGCTTTATTTAAACATGGGTAAAAATAGCATTTGTAAATGTTTTATTAATCCTGGTTATAGAAAGGTTGTACAGGATGCAGATTTAGTACTGAGTGTTGGTGGACATCATTTTACGACTTTGCTTTCCCGAGATTTAGTTTCTTCTATTAATTATGATGCAATGGTAGTTCTTTCTTTGGGTAAACCATTAGTATGCTTTTCGCAGTCTTTTGGTCCTTTTGAATTCCATAATCCAAAGAATGAAATACTCACAAAGAAGATTCTATCAGCTTGCAAAATAATGCTTCCTCGTGAGTTGAAATCGGCAGATGAACTTCGAAGAATGGGTGTAACCAATGATAAAGTAATAAATACTTTTGAAAGTGTGATCACTCTCAACTCTTTGATTGCTGATTATGTCCTTCCAACAAAACGTGATAAGAGGGTAGGAATTGCGATTTATGCAACACAGAAACGAGAGCCTGAAGTACATGCCAATTATATTAAGACATTTGTCGATACATGTAATTATTTGAATGCACAAGGTTACGAAGTCCGTTTCTTCCCAATGGAGTTAAAGGGTACTGGTCCTGATGATCGTATACTGATTAAGGAAATTACTGATAAGGTATCAAAACCGACAATGTGTAAGGTTTATGACGATGATTTAACTACAGAAAGTCATATAAAAGAAGTTGCGAAATGTCAATTCTTTATAGGGCATAAAACTCACTCAACCATATTTGCAATGGCTACTGGTACTCCGCTAGTTGGAGTTGCTTATCATGTAAAAACTCGTGAATTTATGCATCAGTTTGAATGTGAGGAATATTGTATTGATGATAGTAAACTTACGACAAATCTAATGTTATCTACTATTGATAATTTGCGTAAAAATATAGATGTAGTGGGACAAAAATTGTATGATAATGCAAAAAAAATGAGTGATGTCGTAAAAAAGGATATGCGAAAGATTTTAAATGAAATTTGATTATGAGATTATTATTAATAGCTCCCGGCTATCTTCCTTATACATTCTCTGAAAATTTGTGTAATGGTAAGTTGGCCTATGCCATGTATAAAAAAGGTTGGCATGTGGATGTGTTATCAAAGGTGGATGAAGGTCCTGCCTATTCGACTGAATGGACAGAACCTTGGTTGCCACTTAAAAAGAATAATATCACTATAACTTATCCAGTAGGAGGAAAACTCACTCGTATGTGGGACGTTCTTCGCTCTTCTGTTAAGTTAGGTATGTATCCTGAAGGAGGTGTCCGTTGGGCGTGTCGTGCATACGAACTGGCATTGAAGCTCTGTAAAGAGAATCATTATGATGCCGTGTTGACCCGTTCACCAAGTGATATTCCACATATTATCGGTCTTCGTCTTAAAGAAAAGTTGGGGATTAGATGGATTGCTAATTGGAATGATCCTGCTGCTCCTATATGGCCAGAGCCTTATACGCATCATTTTTCGGCAAAAGAACAGGCTAGAAAGGATCAATTTACTCAGATGTGTTTAAAGGGTGCTGATGTAAATACATTTCCTTCACAGTCTTTATTGGAACATTTTACTTCGCATTATCTTTTTTTGGCAGAACTGAAAACTGAGGTTATTCCACATATTGCATTGGTTGAGGATATTGTTCCTCGATTGAAAGTAAAACCAGTTAATGATAAGTTCAGAATGTGCCATTCTGGAAATCTGTCTAAAGAGCGTAATCCTGAACTTACCTTTAAGGCTTTACGTGAGTTAATAGATGAAGGTTTTAATAAGATGGAATTCTCTATTATGGGGCATTTTAATGACTATACGACAGAACTTATCAGAAAATATCAGCTGGAAGGCTATGTAAAATGTATTGGTGGATTCCCTTATATGGAGGCTATTCAAAAAATGCAGGAATTCGATTGTTTGGTATTGCTAGAAGCTCGTCTGAAAAAAGGAATCTTCTTTGCCAGCAAGTTCACAGACTATGCTCAATTAGGAAAGCCGATACTTGCCATATCGCCAACCAATGGTTTTGCAGCTGACACATTGGCTCAATTTGGTGGTGGAATTAGTGTGAATAATCAGAGTTATAGGAGTATTAAAAATGGTATTTTAAAGCTTTATATGGCTTGGATGAATCATACTCTTTCACAAGACTATTCTACTCAAAAGTTATATGAGCAAGTTAGTGCAGAGCATGTGATCGATATTTATGAAAGAATATTAGAAGACTAAAAATGAAACTTACATATATTTCGATTTTACGTTCTTTGTCTATCTTGGTTGTAGTATTCTTCCATGTTTATCAGTATATGTATGTACCTGCTCATTTCCCTGAAACGGTACAGATGTATCATGATGCATATTTCTGGTTCAACCAATGTGTGGGGATTAATATAGCTATGCCTATGTTTACATTGATAGCTGGTTTTTTGTTCAGCTATTTTTATGATAAAGGTAAATACCAAGAATTTGTACCTCTTATCAAAAAGAAAGCAATGCGCTTGTTGCTTCCTTTCTTTGTATTTGGTATTTTAATGATGGCAACAACAGGTGTTCCTTTTAAACCTTGGGAGTTATATACTGGTGGTTTTGCACATTTATGGTATTTATCTTTCCTGTTCTGGTGTTTCCCTCTGGGATGGTGTATAAAGAAATACATGAAGTCGTCTTATGTGCTTGTTTTCATACTGTTAGCATTTCTTTTAGGAGCAAGCCAAGAAAAGGTTTTACCCATGATCTTGGGAATTCATAATATTACTAAATGGTTTGGATGGTTTATACTTGGAATGATATTGGCAACTTATCAAGCGGAATTAAAAAAAGTGATTTCAAAGTATCATCTTGAATTACCTTTATTGGTTCCATTTTTACTTCAACTTTATTTTAACCCTTTGGAATATGGTCATCAAACATGGTATTCTGTGCTTTGTGTGGCAAGTTTATTAGTAGGAATATTGTATATTTTTGCTAATATGGGGGGGCATATTTTAAGATTATGTCAACCGTTAGTTTGGTTAAGTAAATACTCCTTTGGTATTTATATCTTCCATAATTGGGTAGGACCTTATATGATATCTTCTACAGCAAAGCGTATATTTCCTCTGGAGGATTTGGCTGCTAATCATGTTGTTTTGTTTCCTTTGATGCTTACACTTTCCGTGATATGTATTTCTTGGTGTCTTTCTTGGGCATTGATGCAAACAAAAGTGGGAAGGATACTGATTGGATAGAGAAGATAATATTTTTCAATATATATTATTGTACAAATAGGATATGTATAAAAAAATCATAAGGAAAGTTCGGGTTCAAACTATTCATTTAAAGACAAGCAGTCTTCATGATTTGACTCCAGCTAATCTTTCTGTCATAGTTGCCCCACATCCTGATGATGAGGTGTTCGGATGTTGTGGTTTGATGCAGCGTTTGATAGCGCAGGGAAAACGAGTTGAATTGATTGTCATGACGGGTGGAGGTAAAAGTCATGCTGGCTGTTGTGACATTGATGAAAGCGAGTTGATCCGTCAGCGCCGACAGTTGACTATTCGTGCAGCGAAAGAATATGGGTTGTCTCAAGAATATATCCATTTCTTGGAATATCCAGATGGTGGAGTTCTAGAGAGTGATTCTCAAACAGATAAACTTTCTAGTCTTATACACAAAATAGTGGATGGTCAGAATGATGTATCTGTGTTCTATCCTCATAAAAATGGAGAAGGTTGGTCGGATCATGTAACTACGAGCAATATTGTATCTCATTTATTTGATAAGATTTGCCCCAACGCCAAGCAGTATGAATACTGTGTATGGTTCTGGTTCTATAACTGTTGGAAGATTGATTGGAAACAGGCTTGTCTTGTTAGAATGAATAAGAAAGAGCATGCCGTAAAATTGAAAGCAATTGATGTTTATATTGAACCAAAGGCTCCTTGTGGCAAGCCATGGAGTGGAGTATTGCCACCTGTGTTTCTTTGGGCAAACAAATGGGATAAGGAATTATATTTTAGAGTGAAATGAATCAGGTAATTATTATAGGTGATTCTACGCATAATACGCTTAGTGCTGTCAGAAGTTTCGGAGAAGCTCACATTGCGCAAGTACTGATTTTAGTATGCCATGAGGATACATGCTATGTAAAATATAGCAAGTATCTGAAAGCTAATAACCTATATGTTGTATCGGAGCTAGATGAATGTATGTCTCTGTTAGAACAGTTATCTCATGTTAAAGGTCAGTATCTGATGACAACCTTTGATGCTGCAGCAGAATGGGTTGATGCTCGTGAGGCAAAACTTTCTGAATGGTTTCTGACTCCTTGCCGAGGTAAGCAGATTGGTAATTTGTTTAATAAGGCTGCACAATGTGAGTTGGCAAAGCAATGTGGTTTGGATGTTCCTCAATCTGTTGTTTATGATAGAGAAACACCTTTAGATAACTTATCCTTGGAATTTCCATTGCTTACCAAGCCTTTGATAAGCAGTAAGGGTGCAAAAGAGGATATTCATATTTGTAAAAATATGGAAGAGCTAAAGACAGCATTGCAGGAAAACAGCCATTGCCAAAAGTTTCTCTTGCAGCAATTCATAGAGAAGGAATACGAGATAGACGCTGTAGGTGTAAGTACCGATTATGGTGTTGTAATGGGAGGTGCTATTCATAAGTATCGCCATTGGCCAAGATTAGTTGGTGCTGGTGCCTTTGGTGTCTTTGAGAATATGGATAGCTTTAATGTTGATGTGCAAAAGATAGAGCATTTCCTTCATGCATCTGGCTATCACGGACCATTTAGTGTGGAGTTTTTGCATACAAAAGAAGGTAAGAACTATTTTATGGAGGTTAATTTCAGAAATGAAGGTTTAGCCTACGCATCAACATGTGCCGATGCGAATCTTCATGCATATTATGTGGATGCTTCCAAGAAGATAAATTGGAAGAAGTTCCGTAAGACTTATATGATGAACTATAGTATCGATTTACTTTACGTAAAAGAGGGCGATATCACTATTTGGCATTGGCTGAAAGATTTCCTTCGTACTAGATGTTTTATCAATATCTGCTTCTCTGATTTAGGTCCTGTATTGGCTTACTATAAGCATAAAATATCAGGAAAACGATAGAAGTGATATCCTCTTATTTTTCAATTTATGAAAGTATTAATAGCAATTCCATGCCTCTTGACTGGAGGTACGGAAATACAAACCCTGAATCTCGTGCGTGCATTGATACAGGGTGGGCATCAAGTGACAACTGCCTGTTATTTCGAGCATACCGAAAATATGGTGAAGCTGTATGAAGAAGCTGGTAGTAAAGTGGTACTCTTTTCAAAAGCAGGAGTACGATTGGGAGGAGTGAAGGGTATCTTGTTCCTCTTGAAAAATTTATGGAAGATTAAATTATCTCTTAGACCTGATGTTGTACATGTACAGTATATGGCACCTGGTGCCATTCCCATCATCCTGTTAAAACTGATGGGGCAGAAAAGTATCGTTGCGACAGCTCATACCAATGCTGATGTATATGGAGCAAAAGCAATGAAACTGTTAAAGTTTTTGCAGAGTCATGTATTGAGAGCTTTTACCTGTATTACACTAAGAGCAGAGAAAAACTTCTTTGGGAGTTGTTCTTTATTTGATCCTTCCATTCAGCGTATTCCTGCTCATGCGCATTATACCATATATAACGCCTTGCCTGGTTATATCCAGATTGCTAATAAAAAAAGAGAAAATAAGGATATTATAACCATTGGCGTGGTGAGCCGCTTGGAGCATATCAAGGGTATGGATCTTGTAGTTCCAGCCTTTGCCAAGGTGTATGCCAAGCATAAGAATGTTCGTTTGTTGGTGGTAGGAGATGGTTCCTTGCGGCAGCAAATGGAGGAAGATGCTGATAGATTGCAGCTTGGAAAAAACATTGAATTTGCAGGAATGCAGAAACAGACAGATTTACAATCGTATTATGACAAAATAGATGTGTTGTTAATGCCTTCAAGAAGCGAAGGCTTCGGCTTGACGGCAATAGAGGGTATGGCTCGTGGTTGCGTACTGGTAGCCAGCAATACCGGTGGCTTGCCTGAGGTAGTAAGAGAAAGGTATGTTGGATTACTTCATCTACCGGAATCGGTGGATGATTTGTCTAATAAAATCTGTTGTCTTATAGAAAATCCAAAACATTTAGAGCAAATGCGCTCTCATTTACAGGATTATGTGCAGCAGTTTACCTTTGCAAGGTATGCAGATTTGTTTACTGATTTATATTCAAAGTTGAAATAAAAAAGTGATGAATATTATAAAAAAACGAGATGTCAGTATTGATATATTAAAGTTCTTTGCTGTTATATTGATAACAAATTCTCACATGGCACACTTATATGTTAAGTTTAGTGCTTTGGCTACAGGTGGAGCAATAGGAGATGTGTTTTTCTTCTTTTGTTCTGGTTTTACTCTTTTCTTGAGTAAACAGCGAAGATTTGATAATTATTATAAACGAAGAATTAATCGTATTTATCCTACTGTCTTTATGTGGGCATTATTGGCCTCTGTTTTATTTAACAACAAGGATAATATGCAGGAAATTATAATATGGGGAGGCGGATGGTTTGTTACCTGTATTATGATTTATTATGTTGTCCTCTATTTCATTAGGCGATTTGTCTTTGATTATTTAAAAGCAGTTTTTGTGCTTTTATTGATATTGTCTTTTGTTGCATATTATTTTTGGGATAATTCTTCTCATTGTTTAATATATGGTAATACTTATCTTAAATGGGGATTGTATTTTCTTTATATGTTATTAGGAGCAATGGTTGGATGTGGTAAAGTAAAGGTAATTAGCTTTTCTTTTAAAAAAGATTTAATCTGCTGTATTATTTCATTAATTGCTTTCTATGGAATATTGTGGGCAGGAACGAAAAGCGAATTATTCTTTAGTTTACAGATCGTTACGTTGTTGCCATTATTTGGTATTACATTCTATTTTTACAAGCTGTGTAATTCTGCATCTGTTAAAAAGTTGATTGAGAATAAATATACAGCTCCAGTAGTGAAGATTGTATCTGGACTATGTCTTGAGATATATGTTGTTCAATATTGGGTGATGACAGATAAACTGAATTCGTTATTCCCTATGAATATTCCAATCGTATTTGTCTTAATCACTTGTTTTGCATATTTGTTAAGATGCATGTCTAGATGGTTTTCACAAACGTTTAAGGATGCAGATTATGATTGGAAAGCAATTTTCAAGGTTTATTAATAGGTTTTATATTGTATCATAATGGCTTTAATTATAAATTTAGTTGTCGGCTTAATTGCATTTTATTTTGCCTATAGATTTGCATTGAATAAGCAAATGGTAGTTACTTTGCCTTGGGATAAAAGATATGAATACGTTTGCAATCAAAATCTTAGCTTCTTAATCTATAGCATATTAACAGCAATGCTGTTCCTAGGTCCGCTATCTTTGTTTAAGTATGTTGTATGGATAGTATTGCTATTGGCTATAATTTATAGAGGCGGATTTCGATTCCGTTTTAATATAGTTTTAGGTGCATATTCTTTATTTGTACTTTGGAATCTATATACAATGACATATACATCTTCTCCTAGTCAAGGTTGGATGATGTTGTTGAAGTTTTGTATTCCTTATCTTTATTTTTGGTTAGGATACAATGCTATTCAGAGGGAGGATGATTTCTACATATTTTTAGAGAAAACTAGTTGGATATGTTGTGGGTATGCTTTGATTATTGGTGGAGTTTCAGCAAAATTGATAAGTCCTTTATATAATTTTCTAAATTTTACTTCAGGTGGACTATTCATCTCGTATGCATCCCTTGCTGATTTTTTCGCTATTTTATTACCTGTTCCTGTTATAATGTATTTTGTAACAAATAGACGAATGTATTTATGGATGGTGGTTTGGTTATTATTATCTACTGTACTTGAAGCTGTAAGAACTGGTATAGGTGCTTCTATACTTGGTTTAGCCTTTTTCTATATGTTATATAAGAAAAGTAAGTCTATACCGTATATATCTTTGATGATTATTCTATTTATAGGTTCTATTTTTGCAGTTCCTGAAGTAAAGGAGAAAATGTTTGGAGCAGATGTGGATAAGGTAACCCTTAGTAACGCTGGTTCAGCAAAGATTACAATGAATGGCCGTGATACGGCTTGGAAACTTACAATGGAGCATTTCTATAAAGGTAGAGAATTAAAAGGTTCAGGTTGTGGCTCATCGTTAGCATGGTATAAGGAATATTCTAAAGGAGGAAAAGGTGCTGGACTTATACATTCTGATTGGGTTCAAATGTTGTGTGAGTCTGGAAATATTGGACTAGGTATTTATATTGTTTTTGCACTAGTTATGCTTTTGATTGTCTTGTCTGAAACATGGAAGTTTAAAGACTTTTTATCGATAACTTTTGCTGGTGCTTTAACTGTAGCTTCTTTTATGGCTTGTTTTTTTGCAATGGGCTTTGATAATGTTATCACTTATGCTCAGCAAGGATATGTGATACCATTTATATTTCTTGGAATTTTCTATAAATTTAAAGATTTAAACAATGATTTCTGTAGTAATACCTCTATATAATAAAGAAAAGCAAATAGCTGGGACACTCCAAACTGTCTTGGATCAGACTTGCCAAGATTTTGAAATTGTAATCGTTAACGATGGTTCGACTGATGGTAGCGTTGGAGAAATAAAGAAAATTACAGATTCTCGTATTCGATTGATTAATCAAAAAAATGGTGGTGTCAGTGCAGCTCGCAATAGAGGCATAGAAGAAGCTAAAGGAGAACATATAGCTTTCTTAGATGCTGATGATATGTGGAATAGAGATTATTTGAAGACAATAAATTATTTGATAAAAAAATATCCCAATTGTAAAGCAAGAGGAACCAATTATTTTTTATGTTGTGCTGGGAATCAAGAGAATACGATTTTACGTAAAATACCTTTTAATGCGGATGATGGAGTTTTGGAGAATTATTTTGAAGTAGCGGCATGTTCTCATCCGCCAATTTGGACAAGTTGCACATGCGTTGATAAGGATTTACTCTTAGATATAGGTGGATTCCCTGTTGGGATTAAGTCTGGTGAAGATCTTTTAACATGGGCCCGTATTGCCGTTAAAACAAATTTCGCTTATTCTTTGCATCCTATGGGCTTTTATAATATGGGGGATGGGTATGTATTAACGAATACTCCACCAAGACGTCAAGATATAGGTGATCCAGTTGGAAAAGGTTTATTGCAGCTTTGTAAACAATATAATAATGTTGCTGGACTTAAAACATATTTGTCAAGATGGCATAAAATGAGAGCTTCTGTAGCATTAAGATATTTTGATAGAATTGAAACCTTGAAAGAGGCAGTGTTGTCTTTAAAATATGATTTTAGAAAGTGTGAAACCTATCCTTTTTTGATTTTACCCTTATTGCCACAAAAAGTTATAAGAAAAATTTTAGGTATGGATAAACTTCGACCTCATAATAGGAGAAAATAAGCATTTTTGAGAAAGTTAATAAGTCATGAAACGTATTATATTTATATTATTTCGTTTTTTAGCAATTGCTTGTAAGGTCATAAGCGAGAAAATGTATATGAAAATATTCATATGGGCTTATAAGATAATTGGGATAAAATTTAATGGTAATCCTGAGTATATTGATTATCATTCTCATCTTGATTCTTCCGGAGGGTTAACTTTGGGTAAAGGTGTGGTAATTTCCACAAATGTAATTATTCTTACACATGATTGGTCTTTTTTGAAAAAGATCAAGGACGGTGTTGGTGATTTTTCTGAAAATATGTCGGAAAATGCTTATAATTCTGTAAGTATCGGTGAAGATTCTTTTATAGCTGCTGGTTGTATTATTCTTCCTGGTAGTAAAATCGGAAAATTTTGTATAGTTGGTGCAGGAGCAGTTGTAAAAGGTAATTTTGAAGATTATTCAGTTATTGTAGGTTCTCCTGCTCGAAAAATTAAGGATATTAGAGATGAATAAACAAAGAATTCTTTTTATCCTACACCTGCCGCCACCCGTACATGGTGCGGCTATGATGGGAAAGTATATTCATGATAGCTGTATTATCAACGAGGCTTTCGTATGTAAGTATATCAATCTTACTTCTGCCAAAACCTTGCAGGATATTGGTAAGGGAGGAGTGATGAAGTATATCAAGTATCTGATGCTCTTGTGCAAGGTAGCGCTAAAGGTGATTACCTTTAGACCACAGCTTGTATATGTTACCCCTACGGCTTGTGGCGTTGCCTTCTATAAGGACTTTCTCGTGGTGCAGCTTCTGAAACTGATGGGAAGAAAGGTGGTGGTACATTATCATAATAAGGGTGTCGTAACCCGACAGGACAAGAAGCTGGATGACTGGATGTATCGCAGATTCTTCAAAGGAATCAGGGTTATCCTGTTGGCTGATGCCTTATATGAGGATGTGAAGAAATACGTGAAACGTGAAGACGTCTTGATTTGTGAAAATGGTATTCCGGATACTTCTGATAGGTCTGAGAAAATCATCAGAAATAATCCTATACCAAGAATCTTATTCTTATCAAATCTCTTAATTACAAAGGGAGTTATCGTGCTTCTTGATGCCTTGAAGTTACTGAAAGGTAAGAATATTGATTTTGTGTGCAATTTTGTAGGAGCTGAGACCAATGAAATTGATGCTCAGCATTTCCTCGGAGAGGTTCAGAAAAGAGGATTGCAACAAGAGGTGAAATATTTAGGAAAAAAATATGGAAAGGAGAAGGTGGAACTCTATCGTACTTCGGATATCTTCGTATTTCCTACCTATTATTATAATGAATGCTTCCCGCTGGTTTTGCTGGAAGCCATGCAAATGCATCTTCCTTGCATCTCGACAACGGAAGGTGGCATCTGCAGCATCATCCACGATGGCGAAAATGGCTATCTGGTGGAGATGAATAATCCGATAGCTCTTGCCAGCAGCATTGAAAAACTCTTGAAAGATGCTGATTTAAGAAAGAATATGGGAGAGAATGGATGGCTGAGATTTAAAAGCGATTTTACTTTAGAGGCATTTGAAATGAGAATGAAAAACTGTCTGGTAAAAGCTTTGAAGTAAAAACGTACTAAACGAATATAGGGAAAAACGTTTTTTTATGGAGAAATATTTTAATATCAACTACGAATTCTCGCCTCAGGAAGTAGGGCGAAGAATCGATGAACAATTATCAAAAAACGAGTCTGACTATATCTGCGTGGCGGATGGAGTAATCCTGAACAACGCTAATAGAAAGCCGGACTACTTAAAGATTGTAAATGGCGGTATGTTTGCTATCTGCGACAGCGGATATGTGCCGCTCTACATCAAATGGCTGTATGGTAAAAGGTATCCGCAATACTGCGGTAGCCAGATTTTCAAGGACTTGGTCAGTTCGCAGAAATACCGGATGTTCTTTATGGGTACCAACCAGAGAACTCTCGATGGGTTGAGAGAGAACCTGATGGAAATGAACCCTGCCGTGAAGGATATGAGTTTTTATGAACTGCCCTTCAAGGCTGTGGATGAGTTTGACTATCCTGCCATTGCCAAGATGGTGAACGAGGCTGGGGCGGATATCATCTGGGTGGCGCTGGGCGCTCCGAAGCAGGAAATCTTTATGAGCAAACTGAAACCTTATCTGAAAAGAGGGGTGATGATTGCCGTGGGGGCTGCCTTCAAGTTCTATAGTGGACAGGACGAAAAACGTGCGCCGAAATGGATGCTGGATGCACATTTGGAATTTGTTTATCGTATCCTTTGTGATCCGAAAAAACAGTTGAAGAGATGTGGATGGATTGTGGTTACTCTACCTTGGTTGCTTGTAGGAGAATGGAAAAGAAAGCATAATTGGTAATGTAAAAATCGATTGATAATGATATTCAATAATAATAGTATAGATATATGATTCAGCCAATTCATTTTTATTTGCTGGGTGCCTTTATCGTGGCGATGATCATCGCCAATATCGTGTTGCCTAACATTCTGCTCATCTCTCATAAGAAGAGATTGTTTGATATGCCTGATAAGAGAAAGGTGCATCATGCTCCGATACCAAGGCTGGGCGGACTGTCGTTCTTCCCCGTGATGCTGATTACCATGGGTGGTCTGGTGCTGGTTCATCATCTGATGGGTCTGAAAAGCGGAGCCATGCAGGGGGAGGCTCCCTTTGAATACCTCGCTCTGCTGGTGGGTAGCATGATGCTCTTCCTGGTGGGGCTCGCCGATGACCTCATCGGCGTGGGGTACAAGAAGAAGTTCCTGGTGCAGATATTGGCGGCGAGCCTGCTCGTGGCTTCGGGCGTATGGATCAAGTCGCTCGACGGACTCTTCGGGGTGTATCAGGTGACGCCGTGGTTCGGTATGCCGTTTACCGTGCTTATCGTGGTGTATGTTACCAATGCCATCAACCTGATTGACGGCATCGACGGTCTGGCTTCGGGGCTCTGTGCCATCTCGCTGGTGGCTCTGGCGGGGCTGCATGTCTGGCTGCATCTGTTTTCCTTTGCCCTGCTCTGCATTGCGGCGCTGGGTGTGATTATCCCTTTCTGGTTCTACAACGTGTTTGGAAATGCCATGAGGGGCAGGAAGCTCTTTATGGGCGATTCGGGTTCGCTGTCGCTGGGCTACATCATCAGTTTCCTGATGATTCACCTGAGCACGGTGGATGTGAGCCCGCATGTGGTGTCTGACTACAACATGGTGTTTGCCTTTACCACGATGCTGGTTCCGCTGCTCGACGTGGTGAGAGTGGTGGCGCATCGCATGAGAAACAAGAGGAATCCGTTCTTGCCAGATAAGAGTCATATCCACCATAAGTTGCTGAGATGTGGTCTGAGGGTGAGACAGGTGATGGTGAGCATCTGTGCGCTGTCGCTGATGTTTATCCTGATCAACTTCCTGATGATGGGACGTGTGAATATCACCTATATGCTGGGTGTGGATATCGCCGTATGGATTGTGTTCCACCTCATCCTTGATGTTATCTTGCATAAAAAGGGGACGGCTGTAGAGGAACTCTGATAATCATTCTAGTACTTCTTATGTTATTGTAAGAGGAAGTAAAATACTTAGAATAAACATTGTATAACATTTAATTTATGAACAAAGAGAGTAAAAGTAAGTTCAACCTTTGGTTGGCTGAGCATCCGGAGTTGTTTCGTCCCAGTGATGAGGCACGAATGTTTGATCTGGTAAACTCCCTTCACGAAACGGAGGGAAGTGTTTGCATCGATGAAATTTTCAGTGGCTTCACCAAAAGCCATCCTACTTATAATAAGGAGGAGGCAATGAGATTGAGTGATAAGTGGGAGGAACAGATTCTGCTCATCATGAGATTTCTGGATTGGAAGAAACAAATCAAAAAATAATTTAGTAAGAAAGTAAACTATGTGTGGAATAGTTGGATATATTGGTCAGAATGATGCCTATACTGTCCTCATCGAGGGTTTGAAGAAACTGGAGTATCGTGGATATGATAGCGCCGGCGTGGCATTGATTAACAGTCAGGACCAGCTGAATGTGTATAAGACAAAGGGTAAGGTGAGCAACCTGGAGGCGATGGCTGCCGAGAAGGATTGTTGCGGTCATGTGGGTATCGCTCATACCCGCTGGGCTACCCATGGTGAGCCTTCTGCCACCAACGCCCATCCTCATGTGTGCATGAGCGGTGACCTGGCTTTGGTGCATAATGGCATCATCGAGAACTATCAGGTTTTGAAGGAACAGCTTATCGAGAAGGGCTATGAATTCAAGAGTACTACTGATACTGAGGTGCTGGTACAGCTGATTGATTTCTACTACCAGCAGAATGGCAAGGACTTGGTTTCTGCTGTCTGCCAGGCTTTGAACGATGCCATCGGTGCGTATGCCATTGCCGTTGTCGAGAAGAATAACCCTAGTCATCTGGTGGCAGCACGCCAGTCTAGTCCGTTGGTGGTTGGCGTGGGTAAGGATAACCTGAACTTCTATATCGCCAGTGATGCGACGCCTATCGTGGAGCATACGGATAAGGTGGTGTATCTGGAAGATGGTCAGATTGCGGACATCCGAGTGGGAGAGGAGTTGAATATCATCAACCTGGAGCATTCGGCATGTCATTATGATATCAAGACCGTGGATTTGGACATCAGCAAGTTGAGCAAGGGTGGCTTTGACCACTTTATGCTGAAGGAGATTTACGACCAGCCTAACTGTCTGAAGGACTGCATGAGCGGTCGCCTCTTTGCTGATAAAGAGCATCCTGAGAACAACCGCATCGTTCTTTCTGCGCTTCGTGATTATCGTGACCGACTGGTTCTGGCAAAGCATATCATCATCGTGGCATGCGGTACCAGTTGGCATGCCGGACTGATTGGCAAGCAGCTGATAGAAAAAATGTGCCGCAAGAGAGTGGAGGTGGCGTATGCCAGTGAGTTCAGATATGGCGACCCTGTGATTGAGCCTGAGGATGTGGTGATTGCAATCAGCCAGAGTGGTGAGACGGCTGATACCTTGGCTGCGATTAAGCTGGCAAAAGAGAAGGGTGCGCTGATTTTCGGTATCGTGAACGGTGTGGGTTCTTCCATCGCCCGTGAAACGGATACGGGTATCTATGTCCATGTGGGTCCGGAGATTGGTGTGGCAAGTACGAAGGCATTCACCGGTCAGGTGACGGTTCTTACGCTTCTTGCTTTGGCTTTGGGGCATGAGTTGGGAACCCTAAACAATGCTGACTACTATCAGATGATAGAGGAGCTTTCTGAGATTCCGCAGAAGATGGAGAAGGTATTGGAGCAGGCTCCGATAATCAAGGATATCTCCCGAATGTTTACCTATGCGCACAACTTCCTGTACCTGGGTCGTGGCGTAAACTATCCTGTGGCAATGGAGGGTGCCTTGAAGCTGAAGGAAATCAGCTATATCCATGCCGAGGGCTATCCTGCTGCCGAGATGAAGCATGGTCCTATCGCCCTGGTAGATCAGGATATGCCGATTGTGTTCCTCGCAACCCATCATCAGCTATATGAGAAGATTATCTCGAACATGCAGGAGGTGAAGTCGAGAAACGGTCGCATCCTTGCCGTGGTGACTGAGGGTGACCAGCAGGTGAAGAAGATAGCGGATAATGTATTGGAGGTTCCAAGAACCCTGAATGCGCTGGTTCCGCTGCTGAGCGTGGTTCCGCTGCAGCTGCTTGCTTACTATGTGGCTGTGGATAAGGGACTGGATGTGGATATGCCGAGAAATCTGGCGAAGAGCGTGACGGTGGAATAATATTCTCTATATACCAAAACATGATTTTCCCGGCTCGGAGATTCAGTGGAATCTCTGGGTCGGGATTAATTTTTTGTTAAAATCGTAGAAATACTTGGCTGTTTCGGGGAATTGATGTATATTTGCAATTCATTAGATAGCGTTTGATTATGGCAAGAAAATTATACCCTATAGGAATTCAGACATTTGAACGTATTCGCAAGGAGGATAAGTTCTATGTGGACAAGACGGAATACATCTATCGTATGACACATACCGATGGAACGTATTTCTTCCTGAGCCGACCACGCCGTTTCGGCAAGTCGCTGCTGGTTTCCACTTTCAAGAGTTATTTCGAGGGTAAGAAGGAACTCTTCGAGGGGCTTGCCATTGAGAAGCTGGAGAAGGAGTGGACGGCTTATCCCGTGCTGCACTTCAGCCTGGCTGGAGGCAAACATATGGAGAAGGAACAGCTGGATCGATACCTCTTATATATATTAAAGGAAAATGAGGATAGGTTTGGGGTGGATTGTGATTCTCCTGACCCAAATGTTCGTTTGCTCAACTTGATAAAAACAGTCACTGCAAAGGCAGGCAAGCAGGCTGTGGTGCTCATCGATGAATATGATGCACCGCTTCTGGATGTGGCTCATGAGAAGGAAATGCTCGATGTCTTGCGCAATACGATGCGCAATTTCTACAGTCCTTTGAAAGATTGCGAGTCAATGCTTCGCTTCGTTTTCCTTACTGGCATCACGAAGTTCTCGCAGCTAAGTATCTTCAGCGAGCTGAACAATATCAAGAATGTGAGCATGGACGAGCCTTACGCCGGCATCTGCGGTATCACCAAGGAGGAAATGCTTACCCAGATGAGCGATGATATCGACGCTCTTGCCGAGCATCAGGAACTTAGTAGGGAGGAAACCATCGAGGAACTGAAAAATCATTATGATGGCTATCATTTCTGCTGGCCATCGCCAGATGTCTTCAATCCTTACAGCCTGCTCAATTGCTTTGCTGATGGCAGAATGGATGATTACTGGTTCGGCTCGGGCACTCCTACCTATCTCATCAATATGATGAGAAAGTATGAATTCTTGCCTGCTGACCTTGGCGAAACCATAGAGGTGGGCAAGAAGGACTTTGATGCCCCCACCGAAACGATGACCACCATCGTACCTTTGCTCTATCAGAGTGGATACGTCACCATCAAGGGATATGACAAGCCTACAAAATTGTACCTGTTGGCATTGCCTAACCAGGAGATAAGGGTGGGGCTATATGGAAGTCTCTTGCCTCATTATCTGACGGATAAGTCGGCGAAGGCTAACACGACCATCGCCAAGATGTCGGTATTGGTAAAGAAGGGGGATATGGATGCTGCCTTCTGCCTGCTGAACGACTTTTTGGAGACGGTGCCTTACTGTGACAATACTAACTACGAGGGGCATTGGCAGCAGACGCTCTACATCATGTTTGCCCTGCTTACCAACTATAGCATCCATGTGGAACCGCATACGGCAAAGGGCAGAATCGATATCACGATGGAAACGGCAGATACCATCTACGTGATGGAACTGAAGTTCAACAAGAGTGCCGAGGAGGCTCTCGCCCAGATTGAGGCAAAGCACTATGTCGACGCCTTCAAAATGAGCGGCAAGAAGGTGGTGAAGATAGGCTTGAACTTCTCGGTGAAGGACGAGGTGAACTGTCTGGAATGGAAGATAGGATGACAAGATCTTATAGTCCTGTATATTTCCTGATAGCCTTGATGAAGGTGTCGCCATATTTATTGAGCTTGAATTCTCCGATACCACTGATCAGACTCATGGCATTCTTGGTGGTAGGTTTCATCCTTGCAAGTTCATGAAGGCTCTTGTCGCTGAGTACGATATATGGAGGATAACCCTGTTCGTCGGCAAGGTTCTTGCGTATCTTTCTGAGGTGTTCAAAGAGCCCTTTGTCTTCCACGCCTTTCGAGTCTTCCTGGAAGATGACACGTTCGGCATGCACCTCAGGAATGAGATTTCCCGGCTGGGCGATGGCGCCCTTTCTGTTGCGTACCGTTTTCTTTGGGCGGGTGGCTTTATCATCTTCTTCGATATAAGCCAGCGAAACATGATGTTCTCCCTTCAGTACCTTCCAACCTAAATCGGTAACCTTCATGTAGTTGTGGTTGTTGTAGGCAATCTCGAAGAATCCCATCTGCAGCATCTGCAGCAGATAAGCATTCCAGTCCTTAGATGTTGTATCCCTGCCCACACCGAAGGTTTTCATCTCGTTGTATTTGTTTTTCACAACTGCAGAAGAATGCATGCCTCTCAGAATCTCGATGCAGGTACCTACTGCAATATGCTCACCCGAACGGACCACGGCACTCAGGGCTTTCTGGGCTCTGATGGTGCCGTCGAAGGTGCGTGGAGGATTCTTGCAAACATCACAGTTGCCGCAGTTGCAGGATGATGTCTCGCCAAAATAATTCAGCAGAATGCGTCGTCGGCATACTCTCGATTCGGCATATTCCTCCATGCGACGCAGTTTTTCCATGTTCACATCACGTTGTCCGCTGTCTTCGCAGAAAGAACGGAGGGTGATGATGTCGGCCATCGAATAGAACAGCACGGTATCTGATGGTGCTCCATCTCTTCCGGCTCTACCTATTTCCTGATAGAAACTCTCTATGCTTTTAGGCATATTATAGTGGATTACCCAGCGCACATTACTCTTGTCGATGCCCATTCCGAAAGCGATGGTAGCACATACCACCTGAATCTGGTCCATCTTGAACCGCTCCTGTACTGATGCTCTGGTCTGGGCAGTCATTCCGGCGTGATAGGCTGCGGCATTGATACCCAGATCGATAAGTTCCTGAGCTACCATTTCGGTGTTCTTGCGGGAGAGACAGTAGATGATGCCCGCTTCTTCCGGATGATTACTGATGAAGCGGGTGATGTATTGGAGCTTTGCCTTTTTGGTGCTCTCCTGTCTTACGGTGAGGGAGAGGTTGGGGCGGTCGAAACTGCTTACGAACGTCTGCCCATTGAGATGAAGCTGGCGTATGATATCTTCGCGCGTTATCTTGTCGGCTGTGGCTGTGAGCGCCATCACCGGGACATTGCGGAAATTCTCGTGCAGCATACCTAGCTGCGAATACTCCGGACGGAAATCGTGTCCCCACTGGCTGATACAGTGGGCCTCGTCAACGGCAAAGAGCGAAATCTTGATGTTGCTGAATAAATAAGGTATCTCGCTGATGAGTTTTTCGGGCGAAACATAAAGAAGTTTCAGTTCTCCCTTCTCGCATCGGCGTCGGATGATAAGTTCGTCGGTCGTGTCGTTTCCGCTGTTCAGTGCTTCTGCAGGGATACCGTTTGCCTTGAGCGCCTCCACCTGGTCGTGCATCAGACTGATGAGCGGTGAAATGACCACAGCGGTACCTTCCATCGCTAATGCGGGAACCTGGTAGCACAGACTCTTTCCACCACCAGTCGGCATGAGAACCAGACAGTCGTGTCCCTGCATTACCTCTTTGATAATCGCTTCCTGGTTGGGGCGGAAGGAATCGTATCCAAAATAGCTTTTTAATATCTCGTTTATCTGCATGATTGCCGTTTTATGTTTTCTGCCTTTACCGGCATGTTTTTGTTTTGATTTTCATGCAAAGGTAATGAATAATCTGCATAAATAAAAGTTTTCTCCAAGAAAAAGTGCATATTTCAAGTAAAAAACTTTGCAAAGAGCGAAAAACAGGAGGAAAAGTTTGGTATGTGGAAAAAATGTATTACTTTTGCATGGTAAATACAGATAAAAATGGCAAAATGTAATGTAAACACTCAAGAGCGATTTGCCGATATCCAGATGCTCCGTTATGAGCTGAAGGGTTTCGAAAACCTGTCGCTCACACAGAAAATTTATATTTATTGCTTGTCGAAGGCAACCCTCTTGGGACGTGATATCACCTTCGACCAGCAGGGCAAATACAACCTGCGCATCCGTAAAACCCTGGAGGCTGTATACCGTCATTACGAGGGTAATCGCGAAAGCGAAGATTTCAAGGCTTTCGAAGTTTATCTGAAGCGTGTCTGGTTTGCCAGCGGCATCCATCATCACTATGGATGTGAAAAGTTTGTGCCAGGATTTTCAGAGGAATCTTTCTATGAGATGGTTGGGGCTGTAGCCGATGAATACCTGCCTCTTTCCAAGGGACAGAGCAAGGAAGATCTGTTGGGCATTCTGGTGCCTGTCATCTTCAATCCGGAAGTCATGCCTAAGCGCGTGAATCAGACGGATGGCGAGGATCTGGTACAGACTTCAGCCTGCAATTTCTATGAGAATGTTTCTCAGGCAGAAGTTGAACGTTTCTATGCCAGGATGAAGGAAGAGAGCAACGAACAGGCACCTTCGTATGGACTGAACTCTAAACTGACCAAGCGTAATGGTGAACTGGTGGAACTGAAATGGACAGAAGACGGACTCTATGGCGCTGCTATCAAGGAGATTGTTTCCTGGCTGCTCCGTGCTCAGAAATATGCTGAAAATGAGGAACAGAAACATCTCATCGATCTCCTGGTGAAGTATTATCGTACAGGCGATCTCAAGGATTTCGACCGTTACAGCATCGCCTGGGTGCAGCAGCACGAGGGAATGATTGATTTTATCAACGGATTTATCGAAGTGTATGGCGATCCGCTCGGACTGAAAGGTACTTGGGAAGGCATCGTAGAATATAAGGATCTTGAAGCAACGAAGCGCACCCAGACCATCAGTCAGAATGCCCAGTGGTTTGAGGACCATTCACCTGTAGACTCACGTTTCCGCAAGCCGGAGGTGAAGGGTGTTACAGCCAATGTCATCTGTGCGGCGATGTTGGGTGGCGAAGAGTATCCTGCTTCTGCCATCGGCATCAATCTTCCGAATGCCAACTGGATCCGTCAGGAATATGGTTCTAAGAGTGTGACCATCGGTAACCTGACCGAGGCATATAACAAGGCTGCTCAGGGCAATGGTTTCCGCGATGAATTCGTTATCGATGAGGATACCATCAGTCTGATGAATCAGTACGAGGATATTACCGATGATCTGCATACCGACCTGCATGAGTGTCTGGGACATGGTAGCGGACAGCTCTTGCCTGGTACCGACCCTGATGCACTGAAGGCGTATGGCAGTACGATAGAAGAGGCGAGAGCCGATCTTTTCGGACTCTATTATGTAGCCGACCATAAATTGGTAGAACTGGGTCTGACTCCGAATGATGAGGCATACAAGGCTCAGTATTACGGTTATCTGATGAACGGTCTGCTCACCCAGACCATCCGCATCAAGGAAGGCGACAAGATAGAGGAAGCCCACATGCGCAACCGTGCGCTGATAGCCTGGTGGGTGATGGAGCATGCTGAGGGTGCTGTGGAACTGGTGAAGATGGATATGAACTATGCTTCTGCTGAGGATGCTTTGAAGGACAGTGAGGGCAATATCATTACGACGAAGACTTATGTGAAGATTAATGATTATGCCAAGCTCCGCCATCTCTTCGGCGAGTTGCTTGCTGAAATTCAGCGCATCAAGAGCGAGGGTGATTTCGAGGCAGCCCGCCTGTTGGTAGAGAAGTATGCCGTGAATATTGATCCGGAATTGCATCGCGAGATACTGGCAAGATACAAGAAACTGAATCTCGCTCCATACAAGGGATTCATCAATCCGAAGATGACTCTGGAGATGGATGAAGAAGGCGAAATTACAGACGTAGTATTGGATTACGAGGAGAGCTATGTTGACCAGATGTTGCGCTACTCTGATGAATACGGAACGCTTTAGAAAGTTAATAGTTAAGAGTTGATAGTTTATAGGGTAATCTTGCTATACGGCAACCATGCCATACGGCGAAGCCGCTATAAACTGTTAACTATAAACTTTTAAAATGATGATGGATAATAAGAACGAGGAATTTCCGATAGTAGATGAAATGGGCAACATCCTGGGCGCTGTTACCCGCGGTCATGCCCATGACGGAAGCAAGATATTGCATCCGGTAGTTCATCTGCATGTATTCAACAGCCGGGGTGATCTGTATCTGCAGCATCGTCCAGCCTGGAAGGATATCCAGCCGGATAAATGGGATACAGCCTGCGGCGGTCATGTTGATTTAGGCGAAAGTGTGAGTCAGGCTTTGCATCGCGAGGTAAGGGAAGAATTGGGTATCACCGATTTTGAACCGGAATCTCTGGGACATTATGTCTTTGAGAGTCAGCGGGAAAAGGAACTGGTTTATGTACATCGCTGTGTATATGATGGCGAGGTGAAACCGAGCCAGGAAGAATTGGCCGGTGGCAGATTCTGGACAAAGGATGAAATCAGCGAAAACATCGGCAAGGGTGTTTTCACTCCGAATTTCGAAAACGAATACCAGAAGTATTTCATGTAATGACGAAAATAGCCATAAAAATACGTCCCGACGTAGCATTTGCTGCATCGGGACGTATTTTTATGTATGTCGGGACGCAGCACCATGCTACGTCGGGACGTAATTTCTGCAGGGTCGTGGCCTGTTTCTGACTGCGTCAGCAGAGCCATTATATCTCGTAGATACCCTTGAGTGCTCCTCTTGCAATTTGTTCGAAATCTTCACCGAAGTCGCAGAAACGGAGAACCGCATTAGAGGCAGCATGTTTTATTCCCATGTTGTCACCCTGCAATGCTGCGGCAGCCTGATCCAGGAATTCGTTGATGCCACGCTCGTTAGGCTCTTTTCCATTGGCAAAGAGACGGGCCAGGAGCTGGAAACCGGCAATCTCGTAGAGTGGCTTGTCACTCGCTATCCACTGGTAGGCGATGACAGGCGCGTAATCTACGTGCTGCAATAGGTTGAAGGCAAGCATCTCTGCCATCTCCTGACTCTGTACCTGTTCCATCCATAAATCTGTGATTTCCGGAAGCATCTTATCGGCAGGCATGATGAGTGTAGCCAGAATCTTGCATTCCCGGATATCTTCCTTCCACAGTTCGATGGCCAGGTCATAGTCTTTACCATATTCCTCAGCCATCTTTTTCAGTTCATAGAATGGTACGCCCCAATTCAGTTTATATCCCAGTCCCTTATCGCGCATAGATTGCGATCCCGGACCGTTCATCAGCAAGCGGAAGCTTCGCTTGATAGTCATCAGTTTCTGATGTGTTTCTTCGTTCATTATATTTAGAGTTTATAATTGATAGTTTATAGTTAATAGGGCATTCTTGCTATTATTTTACGTTATCTTTTATAGACACTATAGACATCTTTTGTCTATACGGCGTAGCCGCTATTAACTATAAACTATTAACTAAATTAAAGTTTCATTATTTTACAGAACATTCCTTCGAACTGTTCCTCGATATTTGCAGGTTTATGCTTGAAGATACCGAAGATGGCACTTCCGCTACCACTCATCGCTGCATATATGGCGCCCAGGTTGTATAGTTTCTGTTTGATTTCAGCCAATTCCGGGTGCATCTTGAAGATAGGTGCCTCAAAATCGTTGACAAGTTCCTCTTTCCATGTCTCAATAGGCTGGCGTACGATGTCGCGGCAACATTTGGCTGGAGCCTGTGGGGTGATGGCTGCATAAGCCTCTTTGGTGCTGACGGCAATGTCATTGCGCTTTACTACAACCAGATGATAGCCCCTCAGATTATCGCCAGGACCACTTACCGGCATCAGTTCTTCTCCGATACCTTCTGCATAGCAAGCAGTATCGCCATCCTCAGGATCGGCAGAAATGAAGTAGGCACAGTCTGCGCCCAGCTTGGCAGCATATCTTTCCATCTCCGGATTACCGATGTTGAGACGGAAACGCTCGTCCAACAAACGAATCATGAAGGCTGCATCGGCAGAACCGCCACCCAAACCTGCCTGCGAAGGAATACGCTTCACCAGGTGAGCATGGATGCGTGGAATCCTGAAGTCGGCAGCCAGGAGATTATAAGCTTTTACAACGAGATTGTTCTGTTCATCGCAATCCACTGCGTTACCTGTAATCTTCAGATCACAAGGAACATCGCTAGGGAATTCATCGCCCATGAGTTTGATTTCAAGTGCATCGGTCAGCGGAATAGGGTAGAACACCGTTTCGAGATTGTGGTATCCATCTTTCCGCTTGCTAACTATATTTAAACCAAGATTGATCTTGGCGCAAGGAAATGTAATCATAACTTTTCAGTTTAAAGGGTTCGTTACTATTTCTTTTTCTTTGCAAAGATACAGAAAAATATCTAACATGGTGCATCTTTTACAGGATTATTTTTATCTGTAGCATTAAAAATATTAAAATAAGCCCTGTTTTGCAATATCTTTTGTATCTTTGCAATTACAAATTATTAATAGATTATGAAAAAAGGAGATAAAGTCAGATTCTTGAGCGAAGTGGGTGGCGGAAAGGTTGCCGGCTTCCAAGGTAAAAATATTGTGCTCGTTGAGGATGAGGATGGTTTTGAGATTCCGATGCCTATCAACGAGGTGGTTGTGGTGGAGCAGGATGAATACTCCATGGGCAAGATGATTTCGGCTAAGATGGATGCGCAGCAGAAGGCTGAGGAGCATGCCAATACCGAACTGCATCAGGACAGCCGGAGTATCAAGGCTATCTTGAATGATCACGATGACGTGGATATGGAGGTAGAGGAATATGATGCTGCCGACCGTGAGATAACCTTTGTGAAACCGGTTCAGGAACGTACGGGTGGCAACAAGCTCAGTGCTTATCTCGCCTTTGTGCCTATCAATATCAAGGATGTGACCAATACCCGTTTCGAGACCTATATGGTGAATGACAGCAACTACTATCTCCACTATACCTATCTCGTGGCTGAGGGAAATGCATGGACTCTGAAAGCTGAGGGAGAAATAGAACCGAACACCAAACTCTTCATCGAGGAATTCGGTCGTGAGGCTCTAAACGAGATGGAACATATCGCCATCCAGATGATAGCCTACAAGAAGGACAAGCCATTCCTTCTGAAGCCGGCAACAGATGTTCAGTTCCGCCTCGATCCTGTGAAATTCTATAAGCTTCATCTTTTCGAGGAGAACGATTTCTTCGAGACTCCAGCCTATCTCTTTACGATTGTAGAGAACGATGAAATAGCCCGTCCGCTGGTTATCGATTCCAAGCGCCTGAAAGAACAGATGTATAAGGATGAGAAGGTTGTCGCCAACACCAGCAAGAAGAAGAGCAAGAAGGATGATGGTACTCTTGTGATAGATCTTCATGCGGATGAAGTGCTTGAAACAACTGCTGGAATGAATTCTGCAGATATTCTTCATTATCAGATGGATATCTTCAAGAAGACCATGGAGGAATATAAGAAAAAGAAGGGACAGAAAATTATCTTTATTCATGGAAAGGGCGAAGGTGTGTTGCGCCAGACTCTCATTCATGAGTTGAACTATCGCTATAAGAGTTGCACCTATCAGGATGCTTCTTTCCAGGAGTATGGCTATGGTGCTACACAGGTAACAATAAAGTAATTTATTATGAAGTACGGATTTATTAAGGTTGCTAGTGCCATCCCTGCCGTAAAGGTGGGTGATGTCATTTTCAATACCCAGCAGATAGAGGAACAGATAGCGCTGGCTGAGGGAAAGGGTGTAGAAATCATTACATTTCCGGAACTCTCGGTTACGGGCTATTCCTGTCAGGATCTCTTCCGTCAGCAGATGCTTCTCGAATCATCTGAGCAGGCGGTGATGATGTTGCTCGATTTCACACGCAAACTCGATGTCATCTCTATCGTGGGTGCGCCGGTGATAGCGGGCGACTTGTTGCTCAATTGTGGTATCGTTATCCAGCATGGACAGATTCTCGGTATTGTACCGAAGACATATCTTCCAAACTACAGCGAGTTTTATGAGAAACGCTGGTTTGCCTCGGCTCAGGACCTGAGAGATTGCGAAGTCCGTTATGCCGGACATAAGGTGAAACTGACGCCTGATGTTCAGATTTTTCAAACTTTCGATGGCGTACAGTTTGGTGTGGAAATCTGCGAAGATGTATGGGCTCCGGCTCCTCCTAGCAACAAACTGGCGCTAGCAGGAGCAGACCTGATTTTCAATCTTTCTGCAAGTGACGAACTCATCGGAAAACATCATTATCTGAAGAGTCTGCTCAGCCAGCAGAGTGCCCGTACCATGACCGGATATATCTACAGTTCCTGCGGATTCGGTGAGAGTACGCAGGATGTGGTTTATGGTGGAAATGCCCTGATTTATGAGAATGGAGTTTTACTTTCACAGAGTGAACGCTTCTCTATTGAACCGCAGATGGTTATCTCACAGATAGATGTAGAGAAACTCCGCTCTGAGCGTCGTACGAATTCTACTTATGTAAATGCCCAGCGCAATATTAAGTATTCTGTTCTCGGCGGTCAGTTCAATATCCGTAATATCGAAGCCGATCCTACCGAAAATGAACGCGATTTTGTGTTGGAACGTGAGGTGAATCCTCATCCGTTTATTCCTACCAGCAGCGATATGAATGCCTCTTGCGAGGAAATTTTCAATATCCAACTCATGGGACTAGCCAAGCGTATCGTTCATACCCATGCCAAGACCGTAGTAATCGGTATTAGCGGCGGTTTGGATTCTACGCTGGCCTTACTCGTTTGTGTAAAAGCTTTTGATAAACTCAAGATGAACCGCAAGGGTATCGTAGGTGTCACTATGCCGGGATTCGGAACCACAGACAGAACCTACAATAATGCAATCTCGCTGATGCAGAGTCTTGGTATTACCATTAAGGAAATCAGCATCGCCAAGGCTGTAACCCAACACTTTGAGGACATCGGTCAGGATGCCAGTGTGCATGATGTGACTTACGAGAATTCCCAGGCTCGTGAACGCACCCAGATCCTGATGGATTTAGCCAATAAGATGGGGGGTATGGTTATCGGTACCGGCGACCTTTCAGAGTTGGCATTAGGATGGGCTACCTATAATGGTGACCACATGAGCATGTATGGCGTGAATGCCAGCATTCCTAAGACCCTGATCCGTCATCTCGTAAATCATGTAGCAGAGAGTGGGGTAGACGAACAGAGTCGCATCACTCTTCGTGATATCATCGAAACTCCTATCAGTCCAGAGTTGATTCCGGCAGATGAGAATGGAAATATCAAGCAGAAGACGGAAGATTTGGTGGGACCATACGAACTGCATGATTTCTTCCTCTACTATTTCCTGCGTTTCGGTTTCCGTCCTTCCAAGATTTACATGTTGGCAAAGAAGGCATTTATTGATTCCGAACTGGAGCGTGTAAAGATCAGTGATAATGATCCTGACAGCTATGATGAGGAGACTATCAAAAAGTGGCTGAAGACCTTCGTGCGCCGTTTCTTCAATCAGCAATTCAAGCGCAGCTGTCTGCCAGACGGCCCGAAAGTCGGTAGCGTAAGCCTCAGTCCTCGTGGCGACTGGCGTATGCCTAGTGATGCAGCTTCAGCCATCTGGCTGCAAGAGGCTGAAAACCTCTGAATTTGATTTCGGACAAGCCAAAAGTACAATATTCTTTCTGTTTTCTGGCGCGCCCGTTATATTAATTATAAAGGGGCTGGATTTTGTAAATATTTGGTTTACAGAATCCAGCCTCTTTTTCTTAATATTTGTGAAATCGATTGCACAAAAATATCAGCAGAAAAGTGAAATATCTTGTTGGGCGGATAGAAATAGTTTGTAATTTTGCGGCAGATAATTCAACTATTCAATTTTAACTTAACAATTTCATTATGAAGAAACTTGCCGCAAAATTATGGGCAGTTTTAATGCTCATGTTGGTCTCTATGCAGACGATGGCTACAGACACGTTTACCAGCAATCGTACTGATTTCCGAGACGAAAGTATCTATTTCATGATCACCACCCGTTTTTACGATGGAGATCCAAGTAACAACGTGCTCTGCTGGGATAACCAGGAAGCGCAGAAGAGTACCAAGGACCCTTGTTGGCGAGGTGACTTCCAGGGTGTGATCGACAAGCTCGACTACATCAAGGCTTTAGGTTTTACAGCCATCTGGATTACACCTGTCGTTCAGAATGCGTCTGGTTATGACTACCACGGCTATCATGCCATGGATTTCTCTAAGGTTGACTGCCGCTATCAGAGCGGTGACGGCAGCAAGAGTGGTGACGTGATGTTCCAGGAACTCATCAACAAGGCTCACGACAAGGGTATCAAGATCATTCTTGACATCGTGCTCAACCACACTGGTAACTTCGGTGAGGAGAAGCTCTGCAAGATGTTCGACCGTGATACTCATCTTCGTAACCAAGCATACATTGATGCTTGTATGATCCCTGATGAGAGCAAGTTGGGCAACGATTACTTGGGCAATGTAAAGATACAGTATCAGCGTCGTCTTGCCCTGATGAAGAATACAGATGGTAATAACCACGATATACACAACTATTGGCACCATACTGCCAACAACTGGAACTGGGACTTCCCAAGCCGTTGGATGGGGCAGATTGCTGGTGACTGTGTGGATCTCAACACAGAGAACGACTACGTGGCTAAGTATCTCGTAGATTGCTATGGACAGTTTATCAAGATGGGTGTCGATGGTTTCCGTATTGATACATCTGGCCACATCTCCCGCTTGACATTCAACAAGGAGTTTATCCCTCAATTTGAAGCACTTGGTAAGCAGTACGAGAACAAGCGCTTGAACAAGGCACCTTTCTTTATGTATGGTGAGGTTTGTACACGTATGAACGATGTAACCTATAGAGGTCAGGCAAACCTCTCTTGCTACTTCTATACCTGGAAGTCGGACGAGGCCTTGCTCAACAAATGGGATGGAAGCAAAAGTTACTGGGATAATCAGGTGATTCCTGAGGGTTCTGAGCCTGTAGGCCCACAACTGCTTGGCTTGGAGGAGACTACTTCTCCAAAGAGCAACAATGCCAAGATGCTCAATGGTGCATGGCACGAGCCAGACTATTCTCAGTCAAGCGGATTCAACGTCATTGACTTCCCTATGCACTACAGCTACAACACTGCCCAACAGGCTTTCAGCTTGGCAAGCGGCGACGAGTGCTATAATGACGCTACTTTCAATGTGGTATATGTAGATAGCCATGACTATAGTCCAGGTCCAAGCGATACCAACCGTTTCGGTGGTACAGATGCTCAGTGGGCTGAGAACCTCTCTCTCTTGTTTACCTTCCGTGGAATCCCATGTCTCTATTATGGTTCTGAGGTAGGTTTCCGTCGTGGTGTAGTAATTGATAAAGGTCCTAATGGTCCTCTTTCTAACACCGGTCGTGCTTACTTCGGTGGTTATATCACAGGTGATGTAGAAGCATCAGACTTCGGTGAATACAAGGCTTCTGGTAATGTGGCTGCCTCTTTGAATCATGATGTGGCTCAGCACCTCATCCGTTTGAACAAGATTCGTCAGGCTGTTCCTGCTCTCCGTAAGGGTCAGTGGACTACAGATGGTTGTAAGGCCAATGGTGGTATCGCTTTCAAGCGTGCTTATAAGGACAGCTATGCACTCGTAGCCCTCAATGGTGGTGCTACTTTCACAGATTGCCCAGCTGGTACTTATACAGACTTGGTAACAGGCAAGACTTACACAGGTCCTACTATCACCGTTGATGCTCCTAATAATCAGGGTCAGGTTCGCGTACTCGTGAAAGACTGGACTGGTGGCAAGCTCATTGAGGATGGTGCTTTCATCTACGAAACTGCTGCTCAGCATAAGGGTGGTCAGACCTATGATGGTAATGAAGAGGCTGGTACAACTTGGATTGATGAGGCTCCTATTCAGCCTGCAAGCGTTTCATTCTCACAGGCAGGTGGATCATTCCGCACTGAGACTATTAACATGACAGTTACTCTCTCTGAAGACGCTAAGTCTGGTTGGTATCAGATACAAGGCCAGGATAAGGTGAACTTGACTCCTGGTGTGAGTGAGAACCTTACCATCGGCGAAGGTATGAACTTTGGCGACACCAAGACTATTGATTGGAGCGCAGAGGGCCAGGACGGTAAAGTGAAGAGCGGTAGCTTGACCTTCACCAAGGTAGATCCTAATGCTTCTATCATGGTATATGTAAAGGCTGCTAATGCTCCTCACATCCATGCTTGGACAACAGGTACAGACGGCAAAGACTTGACAGGCGCATGGCCTGGTAAGGTAATGCCCGGTCCTGTGGAGATTGATGGTGCTAAATACTGGACTTACTCTTTCGATGGCGTAGAGAATTTCAATGTCATCTTGAATAATGGAAATGGTGCACAGTCTGGTGAAATCACTGGTATCACAGGCGATATCTACTTGGAGTATGATGGTGGTACAAGTGCCAAGAAGATTGACGCTCCTGTCAATACTGCAGCCAAGGTTACTTTGAGTCCTAATGGTGGTGACTTCCAGAAGACTATCTCCGTAACAGCAACCCTCAGCAACAATGCCAAGAGCGGTTGGTATAAGATTGGTGATGGCGAGCAGGTGGCTTTTACTCCTGGTAAGGCTGCTACTTTCACTCTCGGTGCTGACATGATGGAAGGCGAGAGCAAGACTGTAACTTGGAGCGCAACCAATACTGACAATGAAACCAAGACTGGTTCTGCAACCTTCAACAAGATAAAAGAGGTAGTTATTCCTACTCCAACAGGTATCTTCGCTTACTTCCTCGCTCCTGCAGAATGGAGTGACATCCACGTATGGGCTTGGAATGATGCAGACAACTTTACCGGTGGTACCTGGCCAGGTGTAAGCTGTACCAAGACTGACATGAAGAAGAATGGTCTGGATGTCTGGATGTGGAAGTTTGATGGTGATTTGACAGGTGCTCCTACTAATATTATCTTCAACAATAATGGTAATGGTGTCAACCAGACAGAAACTTTTGCTTTCGTCAACGGTGCAGTTTATGACCGCAACGGTAAGACCAATAAGAAGATTGACGCTCCTGTCAATACTGTAGCCAAGGTTACTTTGAGTCCTAATGGTGGTGACTTTCAGAAGACTATCTCCGTAACAGCAACCCTCAGCAACAATGCCAAGAGCGGTTGGTATAAGATTGGTGATGGCGAGCAGGTGGCTTTTACTCCTGGTAAGGCTGCTACTTTCACTCTCGGTGCTGACATGATGGAAGGCGAGAGCAAGACTGTAACTTGGAGCGCAACCAATACTGACAATGAAACCAAGACTGGTTCTGCAACCTTCAACAAGATAAAAGAGGTAGTTATTCCTACTCCAACAGGTATCTTCGCTTACTTCCTCGCTCCTGCAGAATGGAGTGACATCCACGTATGGGCTTGGAATGATGCAGACAACTTTACCGGTGGTACCTGGCCAGGTGTAAGCTGTACCAAGACTGACATGAAGAAGAATGGTCTGGATGTCTGGATGTGGAAGTTTGATGGTGATTTGACAGGTGCTCCTACTAATATTATCTTCAACAATAATGGTAATGGTGTCAACCAGACAGAAACTTTTACTTTCGTCAACGGTGCAGTTTATGACCGCAACGGTAAGACCAATGCTTTCGTCAATGGTGCAGTTTACGACCGCAACGGTAAGACCAATGAGTCTGTCTCAACAGGTATCAACCAGGTAGGTAGCAAGAAGGCTCCTGCTAAGTTGAAGATTTACTCTATCAATGGTGTGAAGGTAGCCGAAGTAAACAAGGTTTCTGATGCAGAATACGTTCTGGCTCCAGGTATGTATATCTGCAATGGCAAGAAGTTTGTTATCAAGTAGTCAATGGTTAGCCGCCATTACTTTTAGAAACATTTAGTTTATCATATTTCATTTATTTTAGGTTTAAGTACTCCTAAATGACTTGAAAAGAGCAATTTTTCAGTCATTTAGGAGTCTTTTTTGTATATATAAGTAGAAAATATATTAAAGATTTTGGGTAAAACCTTTTTTTTTTGTAACTTTGCGCCCAAAAGTAAAAACATTATAAAAATATAAGATAATATGGCTAAGAAATTTGCCGAGCACAACGGTCTGAATTTGACTCAGACAAACAATGACGTACTAGCAGCGTGGGAGAAAAATGATATCTTCCACAAGTCTATCGACGAGCGTGAAGGCTGCCCTCAGTTTATCTTCTTCGAGGGACCTCCATCAGCTAATGGCCACCCGGGTATTCACCACGTGTTGGCACGTAGTATCAAGGATACATTCAACAGATACAAGACCATGAAGGGCTTCCAGGTTCACCGCAAGGCGGGATGGGATACCCACGGACTCCCTGTTGAACTCGGTGTCGAGAAGGAACTCGGCATCACCAAGAAGGATATCGACAACAAGGCTTCTGAGAAGTATATCTCTACCGAGGATTACAACCACAAGTGCCGCGAGAACGTGATGAAGTTCACCGCAGAGTGGCGCGAGTTGACCGAGAAGATGGGTTACTTCGTAGATCTCGACCATCCTTATATCACCTATGATAACAAGTATATCGAGACACTTTGGTGGCTCCTCAAGCAACTCTACAACAAGGGCCTGCTCTACAAGGGTTACACCATCCAGCCATACTCTCCAGGCGCAGGTACAGGTTTGAGTTCTCACGAGTTGAACCAGCCTGGATGCTACCGCGATGTAAAGGACCTCACCACCACAGCCCAGTTCCTCATCAAGGATCCTAAGGCTGAGTGGACCAAGTGGGGCAAGCCATACTTCATCGCATGGACCACTACACCTTGGACTCTGCCATCAAACGTGGCTCTCTGTGTGGGTCCTAAGATTGACTATGTAGCCATCGAGACCTACAACCTCTACAATGGCGAGCCTATGACACTCGTGATGGCTGAGGCTCTGGTTGGTTCATATCTGAAGGCAGACCAGGAGTGCAAGGAAGGCGATCTCCTGCCATTCGACAAGGAGAAGAAGCAGTGCCCTTGGCGCATTGTCGACCACATGAAGGGTACCGACCTCGAAGGCATGCACTACGAGCAGCTCCTGCCATGGGTAAAGCCATGCGAGAAGGTTGATCTCTTCGCACCGGCTTTCGTAACAGAATATGCTGCTGCTCATCCTGAGAAGGTGTTCGCTTCTGAGGATGGTCGCGATCAGTTCGTCGAGATGGAGAGTGAGGCTTTCCGCGTAATCCTCGGCGACTACGTTACTACCGATGACGGTACAGGTATCGTTCACATCGCTCCTACATTCGGTGCCGATGATGCCAAGGTGGCTAAGGATGCCAACATCCCAGCTCTCTACCTTATTAATAAGAAGGGCGAGACCCGCCCAATGGTTGACCTCCAGGGTAAGTTCTATCTCATCGAAGACCTCGATGCCAACTTCGTGAACGCTTGCGTCAACAAGGAGGCATATGCTCATCACGCAGGCGACTACGTGAAGAATGCCTACGACCCACAGTTTAATGTGGATGGCGTCTGGGACAAGAAGGCTTCTGATAAGGCTGAAGACCTGAACATCGTACTCTGCTACGAGTTGAAGCAGGAGGGCAAGGCTTTCAAGAGCGAGAAGCACGTGCACAACTATCCTCACTGTTGGCGTACCGACAAGCCTATCCTATATTATCCATTGGATAGCTGGTTTATCAAGGATACAGCCCGCAAGGAGCGCATGGTAGAACTCAACAAGACCATCAACTGGCAGCCTGAGAGCACCGGTACAGGCCGTTTCGGCAACTGGCTCGAGAACCTGAACGACTGGAACCTTTCACGTTCCCGCTTCTGGGGTACTCCATTGCCAATCTGGCGTGATGAGAACCGTGGCGAGAAGTGCATCGGCAGCCTTGAGGAACTCTATGCTGAAATCGAGAAGTCTGTGGCTGCCGGTATCATGCAGAGCAACCCATTGAAGGAGAATGGTTTCGTTCCTGGCGACTACAGTCAGGAGAACTATGATAAGATTGACCTCCACCGTCCATACGTTGACAAGATTGTATTGGTTAACGAGGAGGGCAAGCCAATGTATCGTGAGAGCGACCTCATCGACGTTTGGTTCGATTCAGGTTCAATGCCTTACGCCCAGCTCCACTACCCATTCGAGGGTGAGATGGCCCGTGGCACAGAGGCAGACCGCGATGCACTCATCCACAGCACCTACGAGGGATATGCTATTCCTCCTAAGTTCTATCCAGCCGACTTCATCAACGAGGGCGTGGATCAGACCCGTGGATGGTTCTTCACCCTGCACGCCATCGCTACCATGGTATTCGATAGCGTAGCCTTCAAGAACGTAATCTCTTCTGGTCTCGTTCTAGATGCCAAGGGTAACAAGATGAGTAAGCACGTGGGTAACGTGACTAACCCATTCGAGATGATTGACAAGTATGGTGCCGATCCTGTTCGTTTCTATATGATGACCAACAGCGAGCCTTGGGACAACCTCAAGTTCGACCCTAATGGTGTGGACGAGACCCGTCGTAAGTTCTTCGGTACCTTATATAATACCTACAGCTTCTTCGCCCTCTATGCTAATGTAGATGGTTTCGATGCTGAGGCTGCTCAGGTGCCATTCGAGAAGCGCCCAGAGATAGACCGCTGGATTCTCTCTTCACTCAATACCCTCATCAAGGGCGTTGACAGAGAGTTGGCTGGCTATGATCCAACCCGCGCAGGCCGTCTCATCGATGCTTTCGTCAACGATGACCTCTCTAACTGGTACGTTCGTCTGAACCGTAAACGTTTCTGGGGTAAGGAGATGAGCGAGGATAAGCTGAGTGCTTATCAGACTCTCTATACCTGCCTGATGACAGTGGCTAAGCTGCTGGCACCATTCGCTCCATTCTATGCAGACGAGTTGTATCACGACTTGGGCGGCGAGTTGGAGAGCGTACATCTCGATAAGTTCCCTGTAGCTGATGAGGCTGCTATCGATGCCGACCTGGAGGAGCGTATGGCCATCGCCCAGAAGATTACTTCTATGGTATTGGCTTTGCGCCGCAAGGTGAACATCAAGGTGCGTCAGCCACTCCAGCAGATTATGATTCCTGCAGTAGATGATGTACAGAAGGCACACATCGAGGCAGTAGCAGGACTGTTGAAGAACGAGGTGAACGTGAAGGAGGTTAACTTCATTGAGGGTCAGGGTATTCTCGTAAAGAAGGTGAAGTGTAACTTTAGAGTGATGGGTAAGAAGTTCGGCAAGCTGATGAAGGGTGTTGCTGCCCAGATTTCAGCGCTCGATCAGGACCAGATTGCAGCCTTTGAGAAGGCAGGCAACATCACATTGAATATCGACGGACAGGAAGCCGTAGTAGAGGTAGCCGACGTGGAGATTATCTCAGAGGATATCCCAGGATGGCTCGTATCTAACGAGGGCAATCTGACCGTAGCGCTTGAGGTAGAGTTGACCCCAGAATTGAAGAAGGAGGGTATGGCTCGTGAGTTGATCAACCGTATCCAGAACCTCCGCAAGGAGACAGGTCTGGAGATTACCGACCGCATCAACGTAACTGTGGCTCCTAATGAGGAGACTGACGCAGCCATCAAGGCATTCGCTGACTACATCAAGGGTCAGGTATTGGCAGACAGCATCGAAATCGGCGACAACTCAGGTGTTGAGACCGAGTTTGATGACTTTAAGTTGAACATTCTCGTAGAGAAGAATTAAATAGTTAGGAGTTAGGAGTTAGAAGTTAGGAGCATTTCCAAACTGCTTGCTTCTAACTTTCTAGCCCTTATTTCCTAAAAACATTAACAAATAACATAATAGATAACATCTATGGCTAACGAAAAACTACGTTATAGCGATCAGGAGCTCGAGGAGTTCCGCGCTATCATTGATGAGAAATTGAAGGTGGCAAAGCAGACTTATCATGATTGCATGGCTCAGCTGAACCACTCAGACAGTAATGATGTGGTAGATACATCACCAACCTACAAGGCTCTTGAAGAGGGTAGTGAAGCACAAAGCAAGGAAGAAATCATCCAGATGGCTCAGCGTCAGCAGAAGTTCATCAAGGGATTGGAAGCAGCTTTGGTGCGTATCCAGAACAAGACCTATGGTATTGACCGCGAAACAGGCGAGTTGATTCCTAAGGAGCGTTTGCGTGCTGTACCTCATGCAACTTTGAGTGTAGCTTCTAAGGAGGCTAGAAAAAAGTAATAAATGGAGAAAACAAGTAAAATTAAATACGGATGGCTCGTCACGGCAATGGTGGTTGTGCTTCTTGTTATCGATCAGATTATCAAGGTGTACATCAAGACCCATTTTTGCCTTGGCGAGTCTGTTCGTGTTACTGATTGGTTTTATATCGAATTTGTAGAGAACAACGGAATGGCTTGGGGTATGTCGTTTATCGGCAAGTTCTGGCTAAGTCTGTTGCGCCTGGTAGCCATCTGTGCGTTGAGCATTTATCTGCATCGCATCATTAAGCGTGGTACCTATCGCTTGTTATACATCATTTTGGTGGCGCTGGTTCTGACGGGTGCAATCGGCAATATGATTGATTCCATCTTCTACGGACTTATCTTTACCGGTGCTTCACCTTATTATGTATCTTATCTTGTGCCTTTCGGCGAGGGGTATGCACCCGTGCTCATGGGCAAGGTGGTTGATATGTTCCGCTTTCCGTTCTTCACATATACATGGCCTGGATGGTTCCCTTTCTGGGGTGGACAGCATGGTACATTCTTCGATCCTGTATTCAATTTTGCAGATTCCTGTGTATCAGTCGGTATCATTTCTCTCTTGCTTTTCTGTAGAAAAGAACTGGAAGCTCTCGGAGGTGGTGATAAGGAGAAGAAGGTTAAAGATTCTTCTTTTATTGAAACTGCTGAAGAAAAGATAAAGTCTCAATCTCAAGAAAATAAGGAGGACAAGTAATCATGAAGAAAGCTTTTCTTTATCTCTGTTGGATAGTAACCTTTTGTGCAGCCTTCGCTTCTTGCAAGCCTTCGCTGCCAAGAGATGTGCTCTCTAAAGGAAAGATGACGGATATTCTCTTCGATTATCACATCGCTCTTGCTATGGCGCAGAACGAAGACGGTGGTAGTGAGAAGAATAGTCTGGCTTATCGCGAGGCTGTACTGAAGAAACATGATGTCACCTCGGCAGACTTCGACAGTTCGATGGTTTATTATATGCGCCATACAGAATTGCTGCATGATGTGTATAAGGATTTGGCTGAAAGATTGGATAAAGAGGTGGTTGCATTGGGTGGAAACAGTACAGGAAATAGTGATTTTGACAATCTTACTGCTGTTGGCGATACTGCCAATATCTGGAAGGATGCTACTTCGATGGTATTCTCGCCTGATGAGGGCTTCAACAGTCGCAGTTTTAAAATTGAAGCTGATACTGCTTTCCATAAGGGTGACCGGTTCCGTCTTGATTTCGAATCGCAGTTTATCTTCCAGGATGGTATGCGTGATGGTATCGCTTTGCTGGCTGTTCAGTTCAAGAACGATAGTGTGGCACAGACTGTAATTCATATTCAGAGTGCTCAGCACTATAGTGTAGAACTCGCTGATAATGATAGCCTTGGAATCAAATGTATAAAGGGGTACTTTATGTTGAATGAGGGTGGCTTCAGTTCTGATGCCGGTTCTTTGACGACTCTTAAACTGATGTTTGTCAATAAGATTCGTCTCATCCGTATGCATCCTAAAAAGGTGGCACCGGTTTCTTCTTCTGCAGCATCTTCTGATTCGGCAAAAGTAGATACTGCTCGTAAGACCCGTATACCAGGTCCGAGTGTTCCAGCACGTCCGGATGGAGCTTTGGCGCCTCCGACCAGTGCACTGGTTTCTATGCCTGATAAACCTATTCAGATGACGAGTAATTAGTCTGGATGTTTAAGATATGGCTGAAATGAGGAGATGCGGAGCCCATCAGGTGATATTGCCGGATGGCTCGATATTGCAGCAGGCTGTGGTAGAAATACAAGAGGGCAGGGTGGTGAACTACTTCGAGTTTCGCGAGGAGTTGCCGATGACCGAATGGTTAGGCGGCGAAATCCGGGTGGAACGCGATGAGGAAGGCATCCTCCGTGCCCTGTGGAACGGAAAAGTAATCAATAAACATTAAACATAAACATTAATAATATGTTAAGCGTAGATCAATTAGAAGACAAGTTGATAGACTTGGCATTTGCTGAGGATATCGGTGATGGCGACCACACAACTTTGTGTTGTATCCCAGAAGACGCCATGGGTAAGAGCCACTTGCTTATCAAGGAAGATGGCGTGTTGGCAGGTGTTGAAATGGCAAAGAAGGTATTTGCCCGTTTCGATCCTACCATGAAGGTAGAAGTGTTGCTTCAGGATGGAACTCATGTTAAGAAAGGTGACATTGCAATGATTGTAGAGGGTAAGACCCGTTCTTTGCTCCAGACAGAGCGTTTGATGCTCAATATCATGCAGCGTATGAGTGGCATTGCTACCATGACTGCTAAATATGTAAAGCGTCTTGAGGGTACAAAGACTCATATCCTTGACACCCGTAAGACTACTCCAGGTCTCCGTATGTTGGAGAAGCAGGCTGTGAAGATTGGTGGTGGTATGAACCATCGCATCGGTCTTTTTGATATGATTCTCTTGAAAGATAACCATATCGATTTTGCTGGTGGTATCGATAACGCTATCGACCGTTGCCATGCTTATCTGCAGGAGAAGGGCCTCGACCTAAAGATTGAAATCGAGGTTCGCAGTTTCGATGAACTTGACCAGGTATTGAAGCATGGTGGTGTAAATCGTATCATGCTCGATAACTTCTCTGTGCCTGATACTAAGAAGGCTGTAGACATCATCGCAGGTAAGTATGAGACTGAGTCTTCTGGCGGTATCACTTACGATACCATCCGCGATTATGCAGAGCAGGGAGTTGATTTCATCTCAGTTGGTGCCTTGACACATAGTGTGAAGGGCTTGGATATGAGTTTCAAGGCTTGCGAATAAGTGAAGAATGAAGAGGGAAGAGTGAAGAATTCAAATGCTCTTCTCTTTTTGTATATATAAACTTTGTATATATAAATTAAGGTATATTTTATGAATAAGATTTTTGCTTCTGCCTTGATGGCTGTGGCTATGTTGGGCAGTGTCTCTGAGGCTGAGGCATGTACCAACTTTATAGTAGGAAAAAAAGCATCGGTTGATGGATCTGTGATGTGTTCATATAGTGCCGATGACTATGGTATGTTCCAAAATCTCTGTCATTTTCCTGCCGGTAAGCATGCTAAGGGCGAGATGCGTAAGATTTACGATTGGGATACCAATAAATATCATGGTGAGATTCCGGAGGCTGCCGAGACTTATAATGTGATTGGCAATATCAATGAATGGCAGGTCACCATCGGTGAAACTACTTATGGTGGACGTGAGGAGATGGCTGATTCTACAGGTATCATGGACTATGGTTCACTCATTTATGTTGCCCTGCAGCGTAGTAAGACTGCCCGTGAGGCTATCAAAGTGATGACAACCATCGCCAATACTTACGGCTATAATTCAGAAGGCGAGACCTTTACCATCTGTGATCCGAACGAAGCTTGGATTATGGAGATGATGGGCAAGGGACCAGGCTCTAAGGGCGTGGTTTGGGTAGCTCTCCGTATTCCTGATAATGCAGTTTGTGCACATGCTAACCAGAGTCGCATCGGCAAGTTCAATATGAAGGACAAGAAAAACGTGATGTATGCCAAGGATGTCGTTTCTTTTGCTCGTAGTAAGGGATGGTATCAGGGCAAGGATGCTGATTTCTCATGGAAAATGGCATATGCTAAGCCTGATTTCTCAGGACGTCGTTTCTGCGATGCTCGTGCTTGGGCTCTTTTGAATCATTTTTATGATATGAGTCCTTATCTTGATTGGGCTTTGGGTAAGGATCCTAATGCGAAGGATATGCCTCTCTGGGTGGTTCCAAACAAGAAGGTGAGTGTTGCTGATGTTGAGGCTTGCATGCGTGACCATTATGAGGGTACACCTCTTTCTGTTGCTGATGGCACTGATATCGGAGGTGGTATCTGGCAGATGCCTTACAGGCCAACTCCATTGATGTTTAAGGTGGATGGAAAGCAGTGCTTCAACGAACGACCGGTCAGCACCCAGCAGAGTGGTTTTGTTTTTGTTAGCCAGATGCGTTCATGGATGCCTAGAGAGATTGGCGGTGTTCTTTGGTTTGGTAATGATGATGCCAATATGGTAGCGTTCACACCAATCTACTGTTCTTCTACAGTTCGTCCTGAGTGTTATAACACACCGGGAGCAGATGCAGTGAATTTCAGTTTCAAGAATGCTTACTGGGTGTGCAATATGACCAGCAATATGGTTTATCCTCGTTACAGCCAGATGTTCCCAACTTTAAAGGAGGTTCGTGACAGTCTGGATAACAGCTATTTTGCTGCACAGCCAGGTGTTGAGGCTAAGGCTCAGGAACTGTATGCACAGAATCCACAGGCTGCTGTCAAGTATCTCAATGATTATGGTATTGAGAAGGCACAGCAGATGTTGGCGCGTTGGCAACAGCTCTTCCAGTTTATGGTAGTGAAGTATAATGACATGATTATCAAGCCAACCAAAAAAGATGGCAGTTTCGAGAAGACTCCTTATGGATTAGGTGCAACCCCAGTTCGTCCTGGGTATCCTGAGAAATATGCCAAGGAACTTATTAAGCAAACAGGAGACAAGTTCCTGGTTCCTGAAACAAAGTAACAATATTTATCATTACATAAAGAAAGCCGATTCAAGTATATTACTATACAAGAATCGGCTTTCCTGTTTTCTTGACTTACAATACTAAATAGTATTATAATTTTTAAAGTTACGTCTTTTAAAATCTATTACTTGAAGTATCTCTTGTAGAGACCTGCAAAACCTGCACAGTGGCGGGCTTCATCCTTAGCCATCTCATGAACGGTATCGTGGATAGCATCTGAACCCTGCTCCTTAGCAAGCTTGGCAATGCGGAACTTATCCTCACAAGCACCCTTCTCTGCTGCAATACGAGCCTCGAGATTGCTCTTGGTATCACCCAAAACCTCACCGAGAAGTTCTGCAAAACGAGAAGCGTGATCAGCCTCCTCATAGGCATAACGTTTGTAAGCCTCTGCAATTTCAGGATAGCCTTCACGATCTGCCTGGCGTGCCATAGCAAGATACATACCTACCTCGCCACACTCACCATTGAAATGGTCCTTCAAACCCTTGATAACGTCTTCATTAACGCTATCCTTAAATGCCTGACCGAGAACGTGAACGGTAGCAAATGTCATATCGTCATCTACTGCATCTTCCATCTCTTTGAACTTGCTGGCTGGAGCCTTACAGATAGGGCACTTCTCAGGTGCTTCTGTACCTTCGTAAATGTAACCGCAAACGGTGCAAATAAACTTTTTCTTCATAATGCTTTTGTTTTAAATGTTGTTGTATAATTATTGTCTTTTGAATTAGTGAACAGTCTCTGTGAGAGGTGACTTTACGCCCTTTTTAGCGCATTCTGTACAGATTCCTCTGTAGTAGAGCTGTTCTTCCAATACGATGTTTCCTTCAATTTCCTTTCCTGGTTCCACTGTTGGAGCAGGTTCGCCGAAAAAGTCAATTACCTTGCCGCAATTTCTGCAATAGAAGTGAACGTGGCTTTTAATATTTCCATCATAACATACGCGATGTTCATCGATTGTGATCATCTGAGCCGCATTGTGCTCACTCAACATTCTGAGTGTATTGTAAACGGTTGTCTTGCTCAATGTTGGGATACTTTCAGCTAATCCTTTGTACACATCCTCGATAGTTGGATGAGTGGGATGATTGATAAGCCAATCCATGATGGCAATACGCTGGAGTGATGGTCGGATACCTTTCTCCACGAGTCTTTGATAGGCTTCTGTCTGCTTCATAATTACTTGTTTTTATAATTTGTTGTTGCAAAGATAAGCAATTCTTTTGTATCCGCCAAATATTTTTGCAAAAATTCCAAAGTATTTTTGAATGTTTTACAATTGCATAGTTGTTTTAAGATTTGTTGTGCAAAAAGGTAGAGCCTATGATTCGCTTTTGGAAATTATTGATACTAAAACCCTTTTGGAAAAAGTAATTCCCCGTCACGCTACCGGAGTGTTGTGGCGGGGAATCTTATTTGAAAATAAACTTTATACGATATTTCAGGCGATTATCTCAGGTCGATGACTTCAGCTCCTGGACATTCCTTGCTGTTGAAATTGAATGTGCTGTTAGAAACGCTCTTGGCTCTGAAGTTACTTACCGTGATGGTACTCCAGGTATTGCCCTGTCGCATCTTGACAACTGATGGAATATGTGTCTTTTTGTTGATGGTGATATACATTTCGGCTACAGAACGTTTCTGGTTATTGGCAACGAGATGTACTACATAGTTACTGCCTGCTGTCTTGAGCGTTGACTTATAACCAGTCTTATATATATTAATAAAGGTATAAGGGTTCATGGACATCTGCTGAGCCTGTGTAGGGTTGCTGACATTCACCTCGTTGGTTTTCTTTAGATAAGTCCACTGGGTCTTGCCGTTGAACCAGACGATGGCTTGCGGGGTATGGGCGTTAAACTTGTTGCCTTTGATGGCAATACTGCCGCTTGCTGATCCATACTTAGAACTGCTCATCTTGAAGTTGGCGCTAGCTCCACCTTTGTTGCCAATAACGGCAGCGGTCTTATCAAGTACCTGTTGCGCAGTCTGCGCCATGGCTCCGATGCTCATCATTGCAACGAAAGCCAATGCTAAAATCTTTTTCATTTTTATCTTTTCCTTTCTTTTAAAATTCTATGTTATATCTTCTAAAATTTCATACTCTATCATAAAGCCGTAAAAACGTCTTTTCTCTCTTAGACGTTTTCACGGCTTCAGGGTTTAATAATTTAACCTTTTCCAATATTATCTTCTTTCATACCCTTAGTTATTTACTAAAATTAAGAGTTTCGAAGTGCCATTAACAGATTATTAAGCTGGTTTTCATCCTGTATCAGTACCTCACGAGGCTTGCTGCCCTGTGCTGCACCTACGATGCCTGCAGCTTCCATCTGGTCCATTAATCGTCCTGCACGGTTATAGCCGATACTGAACCGGCGCTGGATCATGCTGGTAGAACCCTGCTGTGAAAGAACAATCGCATGGGATGCCTCTTCGAAGAACGGATCCAGTTCGCGGGCACTGATGCTGCCGCTTCCACCTGCGCTTCCTTCATCATTAGCTGGTTCTGGCAACTCCATAGGTTCGATAGGGCCAGGCTGTTCGCAGATATACTCGTTGATGCGCTCGATTTCAGGTGTATCAACAAAGGCACACTGTACACGTACAGGTTCGTTGCCGCAGAGATAGAGCATATCACCACGACCAATCAGCTGGTTGGCTCCTGTACGGTCAAGAATGGTCTTTGAGTCGATGGCAGATGTAACCTTAAAGGCGATACGGCCAGGGAAGTTAGCCTTGATATTACCCGTGATGATGCTGGTTGTAGGACGCTGGGTGGCAATAATCATGTGGATACCCACGGCACGTGCCAGCTGGGCGATACGGGCAATAGGAAGTTCTACTTCTTTGCCGGCTGTCATGATCAGATCACCGAACTCATCTATAATCACCACGATGTATGGCATATACTCATGTCCATCTGTCAACTTCAACTTGTGGTTGATATACTTCTGGTTGTATTCTTTGATGTTACGTGCTCCTGCCTTTTTGAGCAAGTCGTAACGGCTATCCATCAGTACACACAGACTGTTCAGGGTTCTAACCACCTTGGTTACGTCGGTTATGATAGGTTCTTCCTCATCAGGAACCGCAGCCATAAACTTATTGGCAATACGGGAGTAGACGCTAAACTCCACCTTCTTAGGGTCGATGAGAACCAGTTTGAGTTCGTTTGGATGTTTCTTGTATAATAAAGAAGTGATGATGGCATTCAAACCTACAGATTTACCCTGTCCGGTAGCACCCGCAACAAGCAGGTGAGGAATCTTTGCCAAATCAACCATAAACACTTCGTTGGTAATGGTCTTACCCAAAGCGATAGGTAACTCCATCTTGGTTTCCTGGAATTTCTTTGAGTTTAAAGTACTTTCCATACTAACGATGTTCGCCTTTGCGTTAGGTACCTCAATACCTATGGTTCCCTTACCTGGGATAGGAGCGATGATACGGATGCCGAGAGCTGCCAGACTCAAGGCGATGTCATCTTCCAGATTCTTGATCTTAGAGATACGTACGCCTTCTGCAGGCTGGATTTCGTAGAGTGTGATGGTAGGACCAACCGTAGCACGGATGGTTTTGATCTGTACGCCAAAGTTGCCCAGCACCTCGATGATGCGGTTTTTGTTGGCGCGCTGCTCTTCCTCATCGATGGATACGCCGTCATCCTCATACTTCTTCAGAAGGTTGAGTACCGGATATTTATATCTGGTGAACGGCTCCTTCGGATTGATTGGAGTATTCAGTACTTCTGCATTGCTCAAGGTGTTGCCTGTAGCCTTCTCGTCGGCTGTGGCTACAGAGATGTCCATACCTATATGCTCAGAAGCTGCAGCAGCCTCGGCAGCTTGCTTTTCCAATGCTTCCTGTTCAGCCCGTTTTGTACGGAGTTCGCGCTGACGTGCAATGAGTGACATATTCTCGTTCTGCGTGCCGTTGGCTATAGCGATGGTTTTATCTTTGTCTGTATCACCTTCTGTTCCTGTAGCTTCCTGTCCGTCTGCCTCTGACTCAACAGACGTAGAAGGTGTGTCCGGGTTTGCGAAAGTCTGGTCCGGATCCAGATTCAGGTCGATGACTTTGGCAGGTTCTTCTTCCTTATATTCTTCTTTCTCATCCTCTGTGCCAGGACCATATGCTGCGTTGGCGTATACCTCGTCGATAGCTTCCGTATCTTTCCTGTTCTTTCCATGGTTAGTAATCTCAAATTTCACCTTATTTGATATATAACCGATAGGGTTGAGTGCTTTTCTGATAACCGTAATAGTTTCAGTGGTGAGATAGGTGAGGAATGCTACCGCCACGAAGAAAAGAATGGCAGTAAGTCCTGGAGGACCCATGATGTTCTCCAGATTCTGCACGACAAAGAGTCCGTGCTTTCCGCCCGGATTGAAGATGAGGCTTGGCATGATAGGTGCGATGAACTTGGCAAAGGTTACCGACATCCATAGTATGATCACAATCATGCAGAAGAACCATTTCCACAGGTTCAGCTTGTAGGCATGCATCATCTGCAATCCCACCATGATGACAAAGAATGGGAGCAAGAAGGCTGGAAATCCGAAATTGATGACAATGAGCCAATAGGATACAATGGCTCCCCAGGATCCGCAGTAGTTCTGAAACTGTTTTTCCGTGTTGGTCCATTCGCCCGGCTTCAGATTTTCGAGCAAACTCTGGTCATTGGCTCCTGTGTTGAGAAAGGAGATCATAGCGATGATGATAACCACAGCAATGACTACCAAGGCTAATCCTATGAAAAAGTCGGTGATAGTATTGTTGAAAATATACTGTAAACCAATAGCTTCGCTAAAAGTTTTGGTCTTTTTTTCAGTTCTTTTTTTAGCCATTTTATATATTTTTGAATAATTTATCTGCAAAATTAGCGAAAATAATTGAGAAAACAATTCTTTTTCTCATCTTTTTTTTCTAATTTTGCAACTTGTAAAGAATAAAAAGTATAATGAAGATTATTTTCACTAGTTTCGACAAGGCGGCAATCACGAATTTGCCAAGAGCTTTGTTTCCTGGCAAAATCGTAGTCGTTGACAAGCCTGAAGATACAGAAGCGGCTGTTAATGACCTACTTAGCCATTATATACTGGGCGTGGATACTGAAACGCGCCCATCATTCAAGCGTGGTCAGGCTTACCATGTTTCGTTGTTGCAGGTGAGTACACATGATACATGTTATCTCTTCCGCCTGCATCATACGGGCATGACTCCTGCCATCATTCGCTTGCTCGAAGATACCACCGTGCCAAAAGTAGGACTTTCCTGGCACGATGACTTGCTGCAGCTCCATAAGCGAGCTGCTTTTAAGGCTGGTTACTTTATCGAGTTGCAGGATGTTGCAAAGAACTTTGGTATCGCAGACATGAGTCTGCAGAAACTGTATGCTAACCTGTTTCACCAGAAAATCAGCAAGGCGCAACGGTTGAGCAATTGGGAGGCTAGCGATTTGAAGGAATCGCAGGCTCTCTATGCAGCTACAGATGCCTGGTGCTGCATTAATCTGTATGAGGAATTTAAGCGTTTGTCTGCTACAGGCGATTACGAGCTCGATGAACTCAGGGTATGATATAAGGTGGTAAGGAATAGAAATTGATAATCGTAAGAAACTTCATATATAAATATGTATAAAAGCGTATATTTAAAGAAAGGTAAGGAAGAATCGCTCAAGCGTTTTCATCCATGGATCTTCTCGGGTGCTATCCAGACAATGGATGAGGGCATAGAGGAGGGCGACATTGTGAGAGTGTTTACCCGTAGTGGTGAATTCATTGCTATAGGTCATTATCAGATCGGTTCTATCGCTGTACGTGTTCTTTCTTTTAGAGATATAGAGATTGGTGAGGAGTACTGGTGTGCCAGATTGGATTCGGCATATAAGATGAGACTCGCTTTGGGTATTGCCGGTAATTCATCCAATACTACTTATCGCTTGGTCCATGGTGAGGGCGATAACTTGCCGGGACTTGTTATCGACTGCTATGGTCCTACTGCTGTCATGCAGGCTCACAGTGTGGGTATGCATGTTTGCCGCATGGAGATAGCCAAAGCTTTGAAGAAGGTGATGGGCGAAGCGCTGGAGAATATCTACTATAAGAGTGAGACAACCTTACCATATAAGGCTGACCTCAGACAGGAAAATGGCTTTATACTGGGAGGTGATGCTGACGATGTTGCTGTAGAGAATGGACTGAAATTCCATATCGACTGGTTGCGTGGTCAGAAAACGGGTTTCTTCGTAGATCAGCGTGAGAACCGTTCGCTGCTCGAGCATTATGCCAAGGGTAAGAGCGTGCTCAACATGTTCTGCTATACCGGCGGTTTTTCTGTTTATGCGATGAGAGGCGAGGCTAAGGCTGTTCATTCCGTAGACAGCAGTGCCAAGGCGATAGAATTGACCAATGAGAATATTGCGCTCAATTTCCCTGAAGATGCACGCCATGAGGCTATCTGCGAAGATGCCTTCAAGTATCTTGATGAACATGACCAGCAGTATGATCTGATAGTTCTTGATCCTCCTGCTTTTGCCAAGCACCGTGCGGCTTTACGCAATGCGTTGAAGGGCTATACCCGCCTGAACGTAAAGGGCTTGCAGCGTATTAAGAAGGGCGGCATCCTTTTTACCTTCAGTTGCTCTCAGGTGGTTACGAAGGATCAGTTCCGCAATGCTGTGTTTACTGCTGCAGCGCAGGCAGGAAGAAAGGTTCGCATCTTGCACCAGTTGCACCAGCCTGCCGACCATCCTATCAATATTTATCATCCGGAAGGTGAATATTTGAAGGGATTGGTTCTCTATGTAGAATAACAAATGATTAAAGGATAGATAATGAATAAGTTCAAAACGTTTACAGCCTTGATGCTCTTGCTGGCTATAGGATTTGCAGGATGTGGTAAGTCGGAAGCGGAACGTCATCGCTTGAGCAAGAAGGAAAAGGCTAGATTGGATAGCCTAGACCGTGCTGCGCTGAAGATAGCGGTGATGCCAACAATGGACTGCCTGCCAATCTTTCTGGCATGTGATGACAGTATCTTCCAGCAGCAAGGTGTAGACGTACATTTGCGTAGATATACTGCACAAATGGATTGTGATACTGCTATCGAGCGCAAGCGCGTAGAGGGAGCCGTGACCGATCTGATTCGTGCTCATCATATAGAGAAACGGGGTACTGCTTTGACGTACCCTATTTCTACCAATCTTTATTGGCAGTTTATCACCAATAAGCGTTCGCGTATATCCGAACTGAAACAGCTGTCAGATAAGATGGTGGCAATGACCCGCTACTCAGCTACTGATTATCTGGCTACTTTAGCAATCGATAGCGGTAAGCCTAAATATGATGCTTATAAGGTTCAAATCAACGATTTGAACATCCGTCTGCGTATGTTGCTTAACAATGAGATGGATGCCATGTTGCTGCCAGAACCTCAAGCTACCAAAGCCCGACTTGAACAGCATGTAAAACTCTTTGACAGCAGAGATAAGAACTTGCAGTTAGGTGTTGTGGCTTTCCGCAAGAAAATACTTTCAGAGCCGCGCCGTAAAGACCAAGTTGCCAAGTTTATCAAGGCGTATAATATTGCTGTTGATAGCATAAACAGCCGTGGGGTACAGCATTATGCAAGTATCATCACAAAATATACGGGCGCCGATGCTAAAACCATCAGTAATCTTCCAAAACTTAAATATGAACACGCTATGGAACCAAGACGTCGTGATTTGGCTGTAGCACAAAAATAAACGGCTTATGAAAAGAGAAGATTTTTGCTGGACAAAGTTTTCGCATGAACATGTTACTACTATATCCAGAATTGAGGCTATTCGCAAGATAATTGACCAGGAAGTGGGGCTCGAATCGTGTCAGCCTGGAATTGCGGAAATTGAAAAAAGATATGATGATTTGTATCATGATTATATAGACGGCAAGCTTAAACACCGAGAGCTTTATAATCTTGCTCAAACTTTAGATCTTGATACTGATAATTTCTTTGGTAAAGTGCGTCACGCTTGGATTTTGGCAAATGAGCCTACGTTTGTTGCACTTAACAAAAGAGCCCTGAAACTGACAAGTTTTGATGAGGTACAGGAAACCTTTGAGAAATTTGCCACAGATGAAGCTATGCTTAATCTGAAAGTTGGCTTTTCTGAAGAACAGATAGACGAGGAAAGACAAAAGATACAAGAGCAGCTTAATGCTTATCGCAATATGGTGTTTTCTTATATTATGGTGACTGATGATTGGAATGAGGATTTCATTTTGGCGATTCGTAGTATCATTGATTCCGATTTGGTAGATCCATACACCATCAATATGATAGTTTCGGCAGTCTCCTTGTCTTGCTCTGTATTCATGGTTCCTGAAAAAATCGGACTCTTGCTTCGCTTGTTTAAGTCTGCCGGCAGTTGTAGTGTTCGTGAACGCGCCTTTGTGGGTTTTGTTTTCTCCGTGATAACCAATCCGGCTGAAAGTGATGCGTGTTGGCGAGCAGCTGCCGCCACGGTCACAGATGATGTTTTATTGGCCGCCTGCGTTGATCTCCAGCGTCAGATGCGTCTATGCCTTACTAGTAAAAAGGATAGCAAGGAGATGATGCATTCTGTAGTGAAGACCATGTTCTCCACTTTTACCCAAGATTTGGCAGAAAAACTGAAAGATAGGGGTAAGGTGGGACTTGATGAATTTACTGCAGATGGTGAAGATCCGGAAGAGGCTATTCAAGGAGCCTTTAACTATATGTTGAACTCAGAAGATATTGGAGTTGATGTGTATTATCATCAGTTTGCCAATCAGAAGTGTTTCGGTCATTTCCATTCACTCTATAACTGGTTTGTTCCTTTCTATGTACGTAATTCTACGCTCAAGAGTGTACGGGGGGTGATGAATCAGCATCGCAATTTCGTCAATAATCTCCTGAAAGGTGCATCTATGTGTGATACTGACCTGTATAGCGTCATTCTTTCATTGAATAATACATCTAAGGAATTTATTAAATCATTGGATGTTGCCCCGGAAAATATGGTGTCTGGTCCTGTTTTTTATGACGAAGAAGATGAGGTGGAAAAAGAGCAGAATACCGAAGAGTCAGTAGAGGATGAGACTGATTCTACAGAAGCAAAGGATTCAGAAAATGTCACACTGCTTGATTCGGTAATGGAACATGAAGAGAATCTCTCTGAAGAGAAAAAGAAGAAACGTGCCATTAGGGTTCGTCATCGCTATGTGCAGGACCTCTACCGATTCTATACTCTCTCTCCAATGAGGAAGGCATTTGATAATCCTTTCGAAGTGCAGAAGGAAATACCATTCATGACAACGGGACTGTTTGCTAAACCGGAATATGACAAGTATCGCCTGTCGCTGGCCCGTTTCTCAGCCAAGAGAGGCGATTTTGCCTTTGTCAGCAGGATTTTGCGTAATCTGTCGCAATATACAGAAGAAGAGCAAATGATGCTTGCGCTGGCATACTATTCGGAGAAAAATTATAGCGATGCGCTTGATTACGTCTGTGACATCTTGGAGGTAAACTCAAAATATAAGGCAGCCTATGAGCTGAAGTTAAAAATAGAAGAGAAATGTGAAGATGAAAATGCATTTTCTACTTTGGATGAAATAATCAAGTTGGAGACTGACAAGGATAAGCAGTTTAAACTCCAGTTGAAAAAGATAGATCTTTCATTGAAATTTCATCGTTTTAATGAGGCGTTGCAATTGGCTTTCCTGTTAGATGAACAGCATCCTAAGGAGGAACAGATAGAATGCAGACTGGCTTTCTCTTTGCTCTTTACAGATTCTGAAGGCGATAAGAACATAGACAGAGCAATGGCTCTGATTGAACCTTATATTCAGAAGTGTCAGGAAGATGAAATGAAAAAGCTGTTGCAGGCTGATCTGAAAGACATAGATCAGGAACATGTTGAGCAGATGTTCATGAAGATGTTATCTACAATGATGAAAAAAGTTTCTCACTCAGTGGATCACAGATGGGAGTCTATGAAATACTTCTATTACGGTCTCTGCATTCTGGTGAAAGAGGGAGGAGCTGTTGCTGTCAGCTATTTCGATGAAGCGGCAAATTACGCTGCCTGTTTTGGAGGAGATGTGGATGAATATGGCCTGCTCGAGATGGGAGAATGGCTTGATAAGCGTGGTATAGCACCTATAGAATTGGAATTTATGACAAAAAAGGTTACCGAGGAAAGGAAAAATAATAAAGATGGCGGAGAATAATAAAAATAAGAATAAGGTACAGATAGATCCAACCTACGCCCATTTGCAGCCGCAGGCTGTGAATGTGGAGCAGGCAGTACTGGGTGCCTTGATGATAGATTCTGATGCCTTTTCGGTGGTGTCGGAGTTGCTCAAGCCGGATACTTTTTATGACCCGCGTCATAAGAGAATATATCAGGCTATCCAGGTGATGAACATGGAGGAACGGCCTGTGGATATCATGACTCTTGCCGATCAGTTAGCCAAGACTGGCGAACTGGATAAGGTGGGAGGAGCACAATATCTCATGGATATTTCTGCAGGCATGGCTTCGGCTGCCCATGTAGAGTCGCATGCCCGTATCCTGGCGCAGAAATATATGCAGCGCCAGCTGATTCATTATGCCGGCGACATCGAGACGATGGCGTATGAAGAAGGTGTGGATGTGGATGAACTGATGCAGAAAGCTGAAGGTGAACTCTTCCAGCTTTCGCAGAACAATATGAAGCAGGATTATACACAGATTGATCCGGTTGTAAAGGAGGCCGTTGCTATCTTGCAGCGTGCTGCTCAGAACTCGGGTGGTCTTACCGGTATTCCTACGGGTTATCGTGGGTTGGATGATATGACATCAGGATGGCAACCGTCCGACCTTGTGATTATCGCCGGTCGTCCTGCCATGGGTAAGACTTCCTTTGCATTGAGTATTGCCAAGAATGTGGCGGTAGATTATGATGTGCCTATCGGATTCTTCTCTCTGGAAATGAATAACGTTCAGTTGGTGAACCGACTCATCTCGAATGTTTGCGAGATTTCGGGTAAAAAAATACTAAACGGACAATTGGAACAGCCAGAATGGGAACGGTTGGATAAAAAACTGAGAAAACTGACAGGTGCACCTATTTATATTGATGATACGCCTGGTCTTTCAGTTTTCGAACTCCGTACCAAGGCGCGCCGACTGGTAAGGGAAAAGGGTGTTAAACTGTTGATGATCGACTATCTCCAGCTGATGAATGCCAATGGTATGAAGTTTGGTAGCCGTCAGGAGGAGGTATCTACCATCTCCCGTTCGCTCAAAGGTATTGCCAAAGAGCTGAATATTCCTGTGCTTGCTCTTTCGCAGCTCTCCCGTAATGTAGAGAACCGTGAGGGTTTGGAAGGAAAGCGACCTCAGTTGAGTGACCTCCGTGAATCCGGTGCCATCGAGCAGGATGCCGATATGGTGCTTTTCGTTCACCGCCCGGAATATTATCACATCTATCAGGATGAAAAGGGTAATGACCTTCATGGTATGGCACAGATTATCATTGCCAAGCACCGTAAGGGCTCTGTTGGAGATGTTCTTCTGAACTTCCGTGGAGAATTTACCCGATTCCAGGATCCGCAGGATGCTGCAGCAGCACCTGTCGAGGAAGGTGGTGAGATTGTAGGCTCTAGGATGAATGGCGGAGGGCAGGATGGTAGTCCGCTACCACCGCCGCCTGCAGAGAATCTGCCTTTCTAAGGTTAGAGTTTGTCAATTTTTTCACTCAAAAACTGGCTTTTTCGCCAAATTCTTGCGCAGAATTAACGTTTTTGGGTGAAAAAACCATAGGGTTATAGGAATTTGTTATCATTTCTATTAAAAAAGTTATAAATTGTTTGCTAGTATCAAATAAAAGTGTTACCTTTGCATGCGAATTTAAGAATATAACATAATAAGATAGATATGAGAACAACATTGTTGAACATTACAAGCATTATTATTCGACTTCGACTGCAGTTTGTGGGCGGAAGTGATAAGGTGTGCGTATAGTTCATCGCTTAAGATATTAAAAGCCTTTCTACACTTCCGTCTATGGAGTGGGGGAAGGCTTTTTACTTTATCTGATGCTTCTGCACGGATTGCTATATAAACGTAGTGCGTTCTGAATGTGTAGCTCTTATATTATAAGGTGTAAATTTAAAATTTTAAAGATATGAGTGACAGATTATACATTTTCGACACGACCCTCCGCGATGGCGAACAGGTTCCTGGATGTCAGTTGAACACAGTTGAGAAGATTCAGGTGGCAAAGCAACTGGAGCAGTTGGGCGTGGATGTAATTGAGGCTGGATTTCCAATATCAAGTCCGGGCGACTTCAATTCAGTGGTAGAAATCTCTAAGGCTGTAACCTGGCCTACTATTTGTGCACTTACCCGTGCCGTAGAAAAAGATATTGATTGTGCTGCTGAGGCTTTGCAGTATGCCAAGCATAAGAGAATCCATACCGGTATCGGTACCAGCGACAGTCATATCAAGTATAAGTTCAATTCTACCCGCGAGGAAATTATCGAACGTGCTGTAGCTGCTGTCAAGTATGCTAAAAAGTATGTTGAGGACGTTGAGTTCTATGCTGAGGATGCAGGCCGTACCGATAATGAGTATCTGGCTCGTGTCGTAGAGGCTGTTGTCAAGGCGGGTGCTACTGTAGTGAACATTCCTGATACTACAGGTTATTGTCTGCCTGATGAATATGGTGACAAAATCAAGTATCTCATGGAGCATGTTGATGGCATTGACAAGGCACGCCTTTCTACCCACTGTCATAACGACCTCGGTATGGCTACTGCCAATACTCTGCAGGGTGTTTTGAATGGTGCACGCCAGGTTGAGGTTACCATCAATGGTATCGGTGAGCGTGCAGGTAATACTTCGCTCGAAGAGATTGCCATGATTCTGAAGTGTCACAAGCATATCAATATTGATACCAATATCAATACCACCAAGATTATTCCTACCTCACGCATGGTGAGCAGTCTGATGAATATGCCAGTTCAGCCAAACAAGGCTATCGTGGGTCGCAATGCATTTGCTCATTCTTCCGGTATCCATCAGGATGGTGTCTTGAAGAATGTTCAGACTTACGAAATCATTGATCCTAAGGATGTGGGATTGGATGACAATGCTATCGTTCTGACAGCCCGTTCTGGTCGTGCTGCATTGAAGTACCGTCTCCATGTCAATGGTGTAGAGATTAATGATGAGGAGAAGCTCGACAAGATTTACAAGAAGTTCCTCCAGTTGGCTGATAAGAAGAAGGAAGTTACCGATGAGGATGTTTTGATGCTTGCCGGTGCTGATTCTGCTGATAAGCATGGTGTTCAGCTCGACTGGTTGCAGGTTACTACAGGTAAGGGCGTGAAGAGCGTGGCAAGTATAGGTCTTGATATTGCAGGTCAGAAGTTTGAGGCTGCATCATCTGGTAATGGTCCGGTAGATGCTGCTATCAATGCTCTCAAGAAGGTCATCACCAAGGAGATGAACCTCAAGGAGTTCACCATCCAGGCTATCGACAAGGGCTCTGATGATGTGGGCAAGGTTCACATGCAGGTGGAATACGATGGTCATGTATATTATGGTTTCGGTGCAGATACCGACATCGTTACGGCTTCTGTTGAGGCTTACATTGATTGTATTAACAAGTTTAAGATTAGATAAACATATATATAACAAGAGATATTATGAATACATTATTCGACAAGATTTGGGACAAGCACGTTGTCCAGATTGTTCCGGACGGTCCTACACAGCTTTACATCGACCGTCTCTACTGTCACGAAGTAACATCACCTCAGGCATTCGCTGGTATGCGAGCACGCGGACTCAAGATGTTCCGTCCAGACCAGATTTTCTGTATGCCTGACCACAATACTCCAACTCACGATCAGGATAAACCAATCGAGGATCCTATCTCAAAGAAGCAGGTAGATACCTTGGCAAAGAATACCGCTGATTTCGGTGTTACTCACTTTGCCATGAACACAAAGGATAATGGTATCATCCACGTGGTAGGTCCAGAGAAGGGCCTTTCTCTTCCTGGTATGACTATTGTCTGCGGCGACTCTCATACTTCTACCCATGGTGCCATGGGTGCCGTAGCTTTCGGTATCGGTACTTCTGAGGTCGAGATGGTGATGGCTTCACAATGTATTCTCCAGAGCAAGCCAAAGTCTATGCGTATCAGCATCAACGGCAAGCTCGGCAAGGGTGTTACTGCCAAGGACGTTGCTCTCTATCTGATGAGCCAGCTCACTACTTCAGGTGCTACCGGTTACTTCGTTGAGTACAGTGGCGATGTAGTGAAGGATATGTCTATGGAAGGTCGTCTTACCCTCTGTAACCTCTCTATCGAGATGGGTGCCCGTGGTGGTTTCGTAGCTCCTGATGAGACAACATTCGAGTACATCAAGGGTCGTGAATATGCACCTAAGGGTGAAGAGTGGGACAAGGCTGTGGCTTACTGGAAGACCTTGAAGAGTGGCGATGATGCTGTATTCGACAAAGAGTTGATTTTCGAGGCAAAGGATATCGAACCACGTATCACCTATGGTACCAACCCAGGTATGGGTATCGGCATTACCGGGAATATCCCAACTCTCGATGAGATTCCTGAGGAAGAGCAGGCTGGTTTCAAGAAGAGCCTCAACTACATGGGCTTCCAGCCAGGCGAGAAACTCGAGGGTCATCCTATCGATTATGTATTCTTGGGCGCATGTACCAACGGTCGTATTGAAGACTTCCGTGCTTTCGCTTCTATTGTTAAAGGAAAGAAGAAGGCAGATGGCGTAACTGCTTGGCTTGTACCAGGTTCATGGTTGGTTGATAAACAAATACGTGAAGAAGGAATTGATAAGATTGTTGAGGCTGCCGGCTTCGAAATCCGTCAGCCTGGATGCTCTGCCTGCCTGGCAATGAACGATGATAAGATTCCTGCAGGCAAGTACTCTGTAAGTACATCCAACCGTAACTTCGAGGGTCGTCAGGGACCAGGTTCCCGCACTATCCTTGCCAGTCCATACGTAGCAGCAGCTGCCGCTATTACAGGTAAGATTACCGACCCAAGAGAGTTTATGTAAATAGTGATTAATGATTAGTGATTAGTGATTAGTTGGGCTTCGCCTTATAACTGTCAGTCACGATCCAATCAAGTAAACACTAAACATTAAAAATTAAACATAACAACAACGATGAAACAGAAATTCAATGTAATTACATCAAGCTGCATTCCTCTTCCTTTGGAGAATGTAGATACAGACCAGATCATCCCAGCCCGTTTCCTCAAGGCCATCGACAAGGAGGGTATGGGCGACAACCTCTTCCGCGACTGGCGTTATAATGCCGACGGAACTCCAAAGCCAGACTTCGTGATGAATGACCCATCTTACAGTGGCGTCATCCTCGTAGCTGGCAAGAACTTCGGTTCAGGTTCTTCCCGTGAGCACGCTGCCTGGGCTATCGCAGGTGCAGGCTTCCGTGTAGTCATCAGCTCTTTCTTTGCTGATATCCACAAGAACAACGAGTTGAACAACCTCGTATTGCCAGTAGTGGTAAGCGAGGAATTCCTGAAAGAACTCTTCGAGAGCATCGACAAGGATCACAAGACAGAGGTAAAGGTAGATCTTCCTAACCAGACCGTGACCAATCTTGCTACCGGCAAGAGCGAGCACTTCGAAATCAACGGCTACAAGAAACACTGTTTGGAGAATGGTTTGGACGATGTAGACTTCCTCGTTCAGAACCGCGACAAGGTTGAGGCTTGGGAAGCTAAAAACAAGTAATTATGAACGTTAACGCAAAGAGAGATAATTCCCGTATCAAGGAGATTGAGATCATGGACTGCACGCTGCGCGACGGCGAGCAGACCAATGGTGTCAGTTTCCTTCCTCACGAGAAGTTGATGATAGCAAGAATGCTGTTGCACGACATCAATGTAGATCGCATTGAGGTGGCTTCAGCGCGTGTGTCAGAAGGTGAAAAGGATGCTGTCGCTCGAATTTGCCGTTATGCTAAGACTATAGGTAAACTGGATTCCGTTGAGGTATTGGGATTCGTGGATAACAACAAGAGTGTGGATTGGATTGCTGAATGCGGCGGTCATGTCATCAACCTCTTGGCTAAGGGTAGCTACAAGCACTGCACCCAGCAACTCAAGATGTCGCCTGAGGAGCATCTCGCTCATATCAAGCAGACCATCGACTATGCTTTGAGCAAGGGATTCACCGTGAATCTCTACTTGGAGGACTGGTCGAGCGGAATGCGTGACAGTCGTGACTATCTCTTCATGATGATGGATGAGTTGGTAAAACTGCCTATCAAGCGCTTCCTTCTTCCTGATACGTTGGGTATTCTGAACCCATTGCAGTGTGTGGAGTATATGCGCCAGATGGTGCGCCGTTATCCGAATTCTCACTTCGACTTCCATGCCCATAACGACTACGATCTGGCTGTGAGCAACTCGCTGGCTGCCGTATTGAGCGGCGCCAAGGGTCTTCACGTTACCGTGAATGGTCTGGGTGAGCGTTGTGGCAATGCACCATTGGCAAGTGTTCAGGTGATTCTGAAAGACATGTTCGAGGCAAAGACCAATATTAAGGAAGACCGTCTGAACGATATTTCCCGATTGGTTGAAGGATATAGTGGCATTGCCGTGGCTCCGAATACTCCGGTAGTAGGAGACAACGTCTTTACCCAGGTAGCTGGTGTGCATGCCGATGGTGACAACAAGGACAAGCTTTATTGCAACGACCTGGTACCTGAGCGTTTCGGCAGACATCGTGAGTATGCGTTGGGTAAGAACTCTGGTAAGGCGAATATCGTTCAGAACCTCAATGAACTGGGATTGGAACTGACGCCTGAGCAGACCAAGGCGGTGACCAAGCGAATCACAGAACTCGGCGACCGCAAGGAACTGGTAACCCAGGACGACCTGCCATACATCGTGAGCGATGTATTGAAGCATGGAGCTCCAGAGGATAAGGTGAAACTGGTAAGTTACATGGTATCAACCTCATACGGTTTGAAGCCTATAGCCAGTGTAAAGGTAGAAATCGATGGCAAGGAGTATGAAGACCAGAGCTCCGGTGATGGTCAGTATGATGCTTTCGTGAAAGCCCTCCGCAATATCTACAAGGTGAAGCTCGGCAAGACCTTCCCTAAGCTCGACAACTATCAGGTAACCATCCCACCTGGTGGTCGTACCGATGCCCTCGTTCAGACCGTCATCACCTGGCGTGAAGGTGATCGTATCTGGCGCACCCGAGGCTTGGATGCTGACCAGACAGAAGCAGCTATCAAGGCAACGCTGAAGATGATTAATATGTATGAGGCAGATAAGAGCGATGATCAGGCTGTATCGCCTCGAAATCTGGATATGGAATAATATCTCCGAAGATTACGAAATTATCTCCGAAGATTATGAAAATATCTCCGAAGGTTACAGAATTATCTCCGAAGGTTATAAACAATAAAACAATTAAAAAATCAAATAAGATGAAATTAAACATTGCAGTTCTCGCCGGTGATGGTATCGGACCAGAGATTATGAAGCAGGGCGTAGCAGTTATGCAGGCCATTGCAGAGAAGTTCAACCACGAGTTTACTTATAACGAGGCTATCTGCGGCGCTCACGCTATCGACGAGGTAGGTGATCCATTCCCAGAGGAGACCTTCAAAACTTGTATGGATGCTGATGCTGTACTCTTCGCAGCCGTTGGTGACCCACGTTTCGACAACAACCCTACAGCCAAGGTTCGTCCTGAGCAGGGCTTGCTCGCTATGCGTAAGAAGTTGGGTCTCTTCGCCAATGTCCGCCCAGTAGCCACATTCGATTGCCTGCTCCACAAGTCACCATTGAAGGATGAACTCCTGAAAGGTGCTGACTTTGTAGTTATCCGCGAGTTGACTGGCGGTATGTACTTCGGTGAGAAGTATCAGGATAACGATAAGGCATACGATACAGATATCTATACCCGTCCTGAGATTGAGCGCATCCTGAAGGTAGCTTTCGAATTTGCCATGAAGCGCAACAAGCACTTGACAGTAGTAGATAAGGCAAACGTATTGGCATCTTCTCGTCTCTGGCGTCAGATTGCCAAGGAGATGGAGCCACAGTATCCTGAGGTAAACACCGATTATATGTTCATCGACAACGCTTCTATGCGCGTATTGACTGAGCCTACATTCTTCGATGTTATCGTTACAGAGAATACCTTCGGTGATATCCTGACCGATGAGACTTCTTGCATCACCGGTTCTATGGGCTTGCAGCCATCTAGCTCTCTCGGTGAGCACACACCATTGTTCGAGCCTGTTCATGGTTCATGGCCACAGGCAGCTGGCAAGAACCTGGCTAACCCAGTAGCTCAGATTCTTTCTGCAGCTATGTTGTTGGAGCACTTCGGCTTGAACGAGGAGGGTGCCTTGATCCGCAAGGCAGTAGATGCTTCTCTCGATGCCAATGTCCGCACACCTGAAATTCAGGTTGAGGGTGGTGCTCACTATGGCACAACTGAGGTTGGCGCATGGATTGTTAACTGGATTAAGAATGCTTAATCTGTAAATGGATTTTTCGGCGCTGGGTGAATTTTCTATCCAGATGCTTTATAGATAAAAGCCTTAAGAGGAGTGTTTCTTTCTCTTAAGGCTTTTCTTGTTTATTGTCCTGTCTTTCTGAAATTTAGTTCTTTTTGTAAACTCAAATAAGTTTTATAGTTTTTTATTTGGCAGTTTGCAAAAGTCTTCTTAACTTTGCACCATGAAAAGTTTTTATACATTATTATTGGCATCGATCGTTTCTTTGTCTGTATCTGCGCAGAACGTAGATGCCGACAAAGCACGTGCTGCTCAGAATAAAGCCTTGCGCGATTCACTCTCCAAGGCTACAGAAGTGCTTGCATATCATCCCGACAGCATCGATCTGCGACTGAAAAAGGCTGCTTGGAATATACAGCTGGAGCAGTGGCAATATGCCAAGGATGATCTTGATAAGGTACTCTTTCTGAACAATACCAGTATCGCCGGTTTGTTCTATCGTGCCTTTGTCAATGAGAAGTTGCTCCGTTATAACTTTGCACGTCTCGATTATCAGAATCTTCTGGTACTTGTTCCTGGCAATTTCCAGGCGCAACTCGGTCTGGCTTTGCTCAATGAGAAAGATAAGCATTATACCGAGGCATACGACGGCATCAATAGCTTGATAGAGCAATACCCTGATAGTGCGATGGCTTATGCTGCAAGAGGTGGCATGGAGAAGGAGAGGGGAATGCTTGAATTGGCTGAGTTTGATTACGCTAAGGCGATGGAACTGGATGCAGGTAACGAGGATTTTGCTTTCAATCATGTTGACATTCTGATTCAGCTAGGAAGAAAAGACGAAGCCTATCGTGATTTGAAGAAACTGCTCGATGCCGGTTGTCAGCCTGGCAGGTTGCAAGGTTTCTATGCAAGGTTGAAAAAGAAGAAAAAGTAGTATTTAAGAGTTATAAAAAAGAGTTTTTAAAGATATTAAGACAAGAATGCATAAAATTATTCCCTATATCCTGGCTGCCTGTTGTCTCTTTATGGTGGCATCCTGCGATACCGTCTTCGATGTTCATCCGTATGATGTGCAAATCGATGGGGCAAGAAATCTGAATGTTACCAATATTCAGAAGATTGAGGCTGCTGTAAAGTCGAAAGATACCATCCGTTTTGCTATGATCAGCGATTCACACCAGTGGTTGGATGATTTGAAGAGTGAGGTTAATGATATCAATCGCCGCAGTGATTCCCTCGATTTCGTGATTCATTGTGGAGACCTTACCGACTTTGGTGCTACCCGTGAGTTTCAGTGGACCCGTGACCATCTTCAGAAGTTGAAGATACCTTTCGTGGCTCTGCTGGGTAATCATGACTGTTTGGGAACAGGTAACCAGGCTTATGAGAAAATCTTTGGTAATCCGGATTTCAGTTTCATCGCCGGTAAGGTAAAGTTTGTCTGTCTCAATACCAATGCCATAGAGTTTGACTATTCCCGCCCTGTACCTAATTTCGATTTCATGGAAGAGCAGGTTAAGGCAGATGCAGATGACTTTTCGCGTACCATTGTCTGTATGCATGCTGCCCCTTATTCAGAGCAGTTTAATAATAATGTGGCTAAGGTCTTCAATTTTTATACGCATCAGTTCCCAGGTTTGATGTGCTGTCTTTACGGTCATGGTCATCATACCAAGCAAGAAGATATTTATGGCGATGGCATCATCTATTATCAGGTGGCTAATGCCGCTAAGCATCAATACTATATATTCACCATTACTCCAACAGATTATCGTTATGAAATTATTGAGTTTTAAGCATATATTCATTCTGGGAGCTTTGCTTGCTGCAGGTTCTGTACAGGTTCATGCTGCCGATGAGGTTACCGGGAAAAGTGAGGAGTTGGAACTGAAGGATAGTATCGTTCATGATACTCTGGTGTTGGCGGATGGCAAACTGACCCGATATGACCGCCGCATTATGCGTTACCGTAAGCATTGGGATTTGCTGATACCTACTAGTGGCATCATTCAGACCTGTGGTAATATGGGTATTGTTTCGCTGGGTATCGGATGGGAATATGGTAAGCATCGCCAATGGGAAACGCAGCTCTTGTTTGGCTACGTCCCAAAGTTTAGTTCTAACGATGAAAAGTATACCATGACGCTCAAGGAAAATTTCATTCCTTGGCGTCGTAATATCGGTAAGGGCTGGTGGTTTGAACCGCTGGAGTGCAGCCTGTATTTCAATACGGTGTTCGGACATGATTTCTGGACTAAGCAGCCTACCAAGTATGAAAGCGGCTACTATCCGTTTTCTACCCGCATCCGTCCTAATATAGCCTTGGGTGAGCGGTTTAAGTATGATATTCCGCACAATAAACGTAAGCGTATCAAGAGTATCACGTTTTTCTATGAGTTGGGTACAACAGATATCTACTTTATGCGTTTCTACCGTAATGGCAATGCCAGTTTCTGGGATGTCTTCGGCCTCTCTATCGGTGCCAAGGTGCAGTACCTTTAAACCAAGAACTGGTTGATGAGTTTGCTTACTCTGATGATATCTTCATCGTTGAGCGATGAGTTGCAAGGCAGACTCAGTTCTTCGTCAGCTATTCTCTTGGCTACCGGAAATTCCAGATGATTCATTTCCGGATAACATGGCTGTAGATAGGGTGGGCGGAAGTAATGAATCTTTGTGCCGACCCCATTCTCTGCCAGAAATGCTTTCAGTTGGTCTCGTTTCCGGGTAAGGAAAGGGAAGACGTGGAAAACATTTTCATGAGCAGGAGAGAGAAGTTTCGCAGCGATGCATCTGTCCTTGATATCGTCATCCAGATGCTCCAGGTATAGCTGTATCTGTCTGTATCTCGCTTTCTGTTCGTTCTCAGGATATTGCAGTTTCACATTCAGTACCGCAGCCTGAATCTCATCCATGCGCGAGTTTACGCCCTGGTATCTGAAGACGCCGTCTTCTATCTTTCCATATTCGTGTAGTGACATGATGGCTTCCGCCAATTCCCTGTTATTGGTAGTTACAGCTCCCGCATCTCCCAATGCTCCCAGATTCTTGCTAGGATAAAAACTGTGGGCGGCAGCATCCGAAAGATTTCCGGTATATCTTCTTTTCGATGGTTTTTCAGAAGAATCAGATAGAGTAGTGGAGCATCCGAATCCCTGCGCATTGTCTTCGAAAAGCAAGAGATGATGCTTCTTGCAGATTTCAGCAATCTTCGGAGTCCATGCCAGTTTGCCATAGAGATGAACAATCATGATGGCTTTGGTCTTCGGTGTGATTCGGGCTTCTATCAGTTGGTCATCTATCTGTAATGTATCGATATTGGCATCCACCAATACAGGTGTCAGTCCTACGCTGCTGATGGCAAGTACGGTAGCGAAATAAGTGTTGGCAGGCACAATCACTTCATCACCTTTCTGCATCTTTCCGATAGCCAGTTCGCCCATCAGCATCAGTTTGAGCGCATCCGTCCCATTAGCGCAGCTGATGCAGTATTCAGTACCGATAAACTGTGCATACGATTTCTCAAACCTTTTTACGGCTTCACCTTGCAGATACCATCCGCTGTTGACCACCTTGTTGATAGCATCCTTTATCTCCTTCTCGTATGGTTTATTGATAGCCTTCAGGTCGAGATAAGATATCTTCTTTACTTCTGTTTCCATTGTTTCTTATGTGATGATTTATACCAAGTGATAAAACTTGTTTCTATAAATAAAAACGGATGTTTTGCGGTATTTATTATATGGGGAGCTATAAAAAAGACAAGAGCAGCTATCTTCTCAGACAACTGCTCTACATTCAATAGGTATTAGTTTTCTTTAAGGTAAAAAGATTGTATTCAGGATAACGTTTGCAAAGGTACTAAAAAAAAATGAAACAAAAAAATAAAATGGCAACAAAATTACCATCAACTTAAAAAAAGTTTTTAAAAACCTTTGCGGAGTCTTTTCTATTTGTACGAGAAAACAGATTTTTATATAAATAATGCCAAATAAAAAGCTGTGAAATGGAAAAACTGTCACGAAACCGTCTTTTTCCCTTTCACAGCGTTCGATGTCTAAAATCTTTTGCCAAACAGGATGTTCATCATTGTTTTGATTCGATTTGCTCTCTATACAAATGGTTACCATCAATATATAGTCAATATGCTATGTTGGGTATGATTCTTCCCAACAGTTAGATAAGGTGTCTTCCAACTCCAAATTCTTCTGCAACTTGCGAGAATCGGATATATTTTTCAGTCCTTATCATTTAAAAGATTTTAAAAAGCAGTAATTATCGTTTACGAGTTCCCACTGTGGGAACTCTCATTTATTTTATTTTATGTATCTTTGCACCGTGTGACACAGATTAGAACCTTATTACCTACTTTGGAGGCGTCGCGACAAAAACAGTAATTTGTGGATCTCTACTTCCGAAAGCCAACGGAGGCGGAGACAGGAGAGATTATGCCCATAGCAAGAGAGCTATACAGAGCATTCTTTGCTCAGTGTTTACGGTGACAGGGTGACAGGGTGACACGAGTTTTTCAACATTTCGCCTCGCACGCGGGCAGGCAGGAAAAATCAGGCCGAAAGTTCCTGCCTGCCCGCGCGAGAGTAAATCTTCAGAATTCCCTGTCACCTCTGTCACCCTGTCACCCAGAAGTCGGTTGTTTCCGAGACGGAAATCAAAGACTTACGATGCAAAAGTCAGTTACTTGCGATATGAAAGTCAGGGACTTATGATGCAAAAGTCAGTAGCTTACGATGTATAAGTAGCTACTCATTAAAATATTTTGCCAAACAGGATGTTCATCATAGTTTTGAACAGAATCTTGGCATCGAACCACCAGGATCTGTGCTCCAGGTAGAAGAGGTCAAGACTTAGTCTTCTCAACATCTTCGGCATTGTATCCGTATATCCGTTATACAGGGTGGCATAAGAAGTAGCACCCGGTCGGATCTGATACAGATAAGTATAGCGAGGATCATGTTTGATGATTTGGTCGATGTAGTATTTCCGTTCCGGGCGGGGACCGACTAATGACATATCGCCTTTTACGATGTTCCATAATTGTGGAAGTTCGTCAAAATGGTGGGCCCTAATGAATTTTCCCACACGTGTGAGTCGCGTGTCGCCCTCAATCTCCAGTAGATTTGGACCATCTTTTTCTGCATCAGCCTTCATAGATCTGAACTTATAGATGTTGAAAGGTTTCCCGTGCAAACCTATACGTTCTTGCTTGTAGATGATTGGTAATCCGTCTTCCCATTTGATAGCTAGAGAGATAATGACAAATAGGGGAGAAGATAGAACGAGACAAGGTACAGAAACAAGAATATCTGTGGAACGTTTTACGAAACGCTCCATTCTGTTGTTTCTATTCTTGATTTCTGTTTTGTTTTGTATGGTCATTTCTCTACTTCTTTCTTTAGTTTAATTTTTTGATTGATACCGATGTGTAGCATCGTATAGAGGGCTATATCGATAAGTAATATTCCTGTTAATCCTACACTCATATTACCTAGTATTACGTTGGTTCCAATGAATGCTAGGGCTAGTAGGATAATAATGAATAATGTATAGTGCTGGTTATATCCCATAGCCAATATCTTGTGATGTATGTGGCTTTTGTCTGCATCAAAGATTGGTTTCCTATTTCTGATGCGATGTAGCACTACTCGTACGACATCAAAAGTAGGTATGATGAGCAGACTGTATGCTATCAGTACGCGTCTTGGAGACATTAGCATAATATTGGGATTTACAGCAATTGCTTTGACAAATAAGAATGCCAAGAAGAACCCCAACGTTAAGCTGCCCGAATCACCCATAAATATCTTGGTTCCTTTTTCTACTTTCCCCCACATATTATAATATAGGTATACTGTCAGTACGCCAACCAAACCTGCAATCATTACTTCATAAGCAATCAGGTTGTATGGTATGAAACAATAGAAGAAACCAAGCAGAGCAATGATGGAGAGACTTGTTGCCAAACCATCAATGCCGTCTATCAGATTGAGTGCATTATCTATGAACACAAATGTAAAGATTGTGAGAGGAATACCAATACTCGAAGGTATCTTGTAAATACCAAACAAACCATAGAGGTCATTAATCTGGAGCCCACATATAGGCATGATGCTGGCAGCGAGAATTTGAGCGACAAATTTTACTTTAGCATTAAGACCGATTAAATCGTCAATGATTCCTACAGAGTAGATAATCGACAGACTCAAGATAAAACCTACGCTCCACATACTGAGAGAGATTTTGTCTTGAATATTATTTGTAGCTATGATAAGCAATACAGCTACAGCTGAAATCATCATGCTTGGTATGAATGCAATGCCACCCAATCGTGGTATGGGTGCGCTATGCACTTTTCTTAGGGTTGGAATATCATACAACTTTTTTTTCTTGCAGAATTTCAGCACTGATGGAATGAAAAATGCACCACATGTCATGCTCAGTATGAATGCTCCTATGATTGGTAATATTTCAGTTAACATATTTATATCTTCATTTTATTATATAAACTGAAAAGGTACGTGAATATTGTATAAAACATAAAAATTGTTTGGCTGTTTCATATAAAAGGAGTATATTTGCAGAAAAAAGAGACAATATGACGCAACTGAATAGAAAATTGCCTTTAGGCATACAGGATTTTGGAGAGATGCGTAGAGATCATTATATCTATGCTGATAAGACTGATATGGTTTGGAAACTGGCTAATGGTACTAAATACAATTACCTGAGCCGTCCACGTCGTTTCGGTAAGTCTCTTTTGTGCTCTACCCTTAAGTGTTATTTTGAGGGTAGAAAGGAACTCTTTGAAGGTCTCAAAATTATGGAACTTGAATCGGAGTGGGTAAAACGTCCTGTAATCTATTTCAGTATGAGTTTGGGCGGTTCTTCTGCACAGACGCTTACAGAATATTTGAATAATGTATTGTCTTCATACGAGAAGATATATGGCAGAAATCCGGATGAGCAGTCTTTAGGTAATCGTTTAAATGGTATCATTCAGAGAGCATACGAACAGGCAGGAGTACAGATAGCCATTATAGTAGATGAGTATGATGTTCCTTTGCAGCATACTTATGAGACCAATCATCATGATGCATGCCGTGAGATATACCGTAACTTCTTTACAGGGTTAAAAGACTATGGTTACTGCATCAAGTGCGTCTTTATTACTGGCATTACTAAGTTTACTCAGATAAGTTTGTTTAGTATGCTTAATACATTAACTAATGTCAGTTTTAGAAATGAGTATGCAACAATATGTGGTTTGACTAAAGATGAAATTCAGTTCTATTTTTCAGAACAGCTATCTGAATTGGCAGATAACTATGCTATCACGAAGAGTGCCCTTATGGATACAATGAGTTCTATCTATGATGGCTATCATTTCTCTCGTAGTCTCGTCGGTGTTTACAATCCTTTTAGTGTATGTAATGCCTTGGCTAATCTGCGCCTAAATTCTTATTGGATAGCTTCTGGTTCCAACGAAATGTTGCTCAAGGTCTTGCGTAAATTCATTAGCGAGATTCCTGAGCTGGACAATTGTTTGATTGATTCTGACTATTTGGAAATGAGTGATGTCAATATGAATGATCCAAAACTCTTCCTTTATCAGTCCGGTTATCTTACAATCAAAAAGGTAGTAGGTAGCAGTTATATGTTAGGTTATCCAAACCGAGAAGTACGAAATGCGATGTTTGGTATGATTCTTCCGATAATGTTGCATAAGGAGTCTTCGCAAGTAAGCAATGCTATTCAAGAATTAAAGATATCGATGCTAGCTGCTAATATTGATAGGAGTATGCTTTGTCTTAAGCAGTTGGTTGCTGGTACTCCTTACAGTACCCAAAAGAAGGAAAACTTTGTTTTTGAGGAGCATTTCCGTTTTATTCTGAAAAATATTTTCTATCTCTGTGGCTTTAAGGTCTCAGAGGAACAGCAGATGTCTGCAGGTAGAATAGATTTGGTGGTTGAAACTTCAGAAAATATCTACATTTTAGAGCTTAAGATGTCTGATAATGGTGGTGTAGTTTCTGCCTCATATCAAATCTCTTCTCGTCATTATGCTGATGCCTATGCTGCATCTTCCAAGCCAGTTATCTCTTTAGCCCTCGAGTTTGACAGGCAAAGTAGAGGGCTGATAGATTGGAAGAAACTGTGAAGAATATAGTGAAGCAAGCATGTTCTTTTCTATAAACCTTTTGGGGGATTGTCTTGAGATATGTAGTTAAAAAAATAATTTTAAAGCAATAATATGTTGAAAAGTTAGTTATATATAATATAAATAAATGAAATTTTAATTAATGCATGAAATAATGATTTCAATAATAACCGCAACATATAATAGCGCTGAAACAATAAATGATACGATAAAATCTGTATTGTGTCAAACAAATAAAGATTTTGAATATATCATTGTTGATGGTGGGTCAACAGATGAAACTATTGATATTGTGAAAAGTTATGAATCAGAATTCTCTGGTAGACTGAAATGGGTATCTGAAAAAGATAAAGGTATTTATGATGCCATGAATAAAGGCATAAAAATGGCTTCTGGAGATATAATTGGAATTTTGAATTCCGATGATTTCTATACAGATGAAGATGTTTTGCAGACTGTTGCTGATAACTTTCTTAATCATTCCGTAGATGCTATTTATGGTGATATTCATTTTGTTCATGAAGGTAATCTAGGCAAATGTGTGAGATATTATTCCTCCAAAATGTTTTCTCCTTTTTGGCTTCGTTTTGGTTTCATGCCAGCTCATCCATCGTTTTATTGTAAGCGAGAAGTCTTTGATAAGTCGGGCTTGTATCGTCTCGATTACAAGATTGGTTCTGACTACGAGATGATGGTTCGCTTGTTCAGGAAGCACAAGATTTCGAGCCGATATGTCCCTAAGGATTTCGTTACGATGCGGACAGGTGGAGCCAGCAACAGCAATCTCAATAGTCGTCTCACTCTCATCAAGGAGAATGTCAGGGCTTGCAGAGACAATGGTATCTATACCAATCAATTGTTTGTCTGTTTGAAGTTTCTGTATAAGATTTTTGAGTTTAGAGTATTCTAAGCGAATGCTCTAAACTCAATAAACCTATATCAATTGTTTGTAAAGGTTTATATATTCAATGAATCTTTCATTTTTATCAAAAAGCTTCATCGCTCTTTGCCTGCAGGAAAGCTGATAGACTTTTTTATCTTTTTCACAGATTTCCAGAATATAGCCTTTTGCTTTTTCCAGATTCTTTGGTTCGACGGCATAGCCCGTTTCGGCAGAAATGGCTTCTTCACAACCTCCGGTCTTATAGGTGACGATTGGAGTGCCGCAAGCCAATGATTCTATATTCGTGGTAGGGAAGTTGTCTTCGATGGTTGGGTTGAAAAAGACGTCAGCTTGTGAATAGAGACATCTCATCTCGTTGATGTTCTCAGTTCTTCTTATAGCTATGATTTCATCCGGTATGTTTTGTGCATCCTTTTCGTTGATTCCAACCAGAATTATCTTGTAATCCTCAGGTAAAGTCTTGCTTAAGGATATGAAGTCCTCTAACCCTTTTCTGTACCAATTAGACGCCACTCCCAGAATGATTTTTGTATTAGGAGCCAGCTGATACTTTGTTCTAATGTCTATTTCAAAGCTAGGCTTGAAAGTCTCCATATCAATACCATTATATATTTGATGGAGAGGATTGTTCTTGAGGAAAGATTTCCTGACCTCACCTTCCAGCCATTTACTGACAGGAACGAGTGTCAGATTGGGAATGGAATTGAAGTATTTCTTTTTCAGTTCAAAATTACGGTAGGATTTATCTAGCAATAATGAGCTGGGATAGGCCTTTTTCTGAGGACATTTCTCACAATGTGTTTGCCATTTATAGCATTTTACAAACATGTAATGGGCACAGTGTCCGGTAAAAGTCCAGCAGTCATGGAGCGTCCATACCACGGGTTTGTTATATTTGGCAAGAAACTCCATCAATAGAGGATAATTCAGATAATATCCATGTATATTATGAAGGTGGATAATATTCGGGTTTATCTCTTCAATATAGCTGATTAGTTGTCGGGTTGCATGTTTTGACATTAGTCCATGGTTATCCAGAATACGTGAAGCGATTCCATGTATTCTTTCATCCATCATGCTGCCGATTTGGTAGAGATGCGATTTACTGGGATTATACCAGCGCCCATAAGCGATGTAGCTTTCCCAGCCTTCCTTTATGGCAAGTTGGCCGATTCCTTCGGCTATCTTACCGTGTGACCCCCAATTAGCTGTTATATTAATCTGTAGCAGTTTCATTTGATGTTGCTTTATAGTTCATATTTCTTTTTGCATCCCAGGAAATAGTACATGTGTCTGATTGGCCAGAAAGGCTCAAAGTGACGTCTGTTGATTACTTTTCCGTCGAACGAAAAATATTTTTTATAAACCGACTGAGCAAACACATACTGATATGTTTTGCAGGCAATATCAATTGATAGATTGTTTGCCTGTGAGAGTTTACCGTAAGGGAAGGCAAAATATTTGCAAGTGCATCCTAATTTATCTTCTATTATCTTTTTGCACTCCACGATCTGGTACTCAAGTTCTTTTCTATCTGTACTATTGATCATGTAATGATCCATCGTATGTGCACCAATAATATGTCCACGTTTGTGCAGGTCTATAATCTGCTCCCATCTCATAGGTTTCTTCTTTGGAGTCATCACGATGCAGTCATTGAAATGATTGATATATTCCTGTGAACCTTCAGCATAATTTGGATTGATGAAGAATGCTGCATTTGTACCAAATTCCTCTAATATAGGAGCAAATATCTCATAGTCTTCCAGAAAGCCATCATCAAAGCTGAATGCAACAAGTGGCTTTGAGGGCATTTCATGATGATGAATCTTCTCGACAGCCTCTTCAAATCTAATGAACTCAACCTTTTGAGAAAGTTCTTCCAGCATTTTTCTGAATGTAGATGGTTCATTCTCCTTTGCTATACGGTGTCCATTAAGAATATGAATTCCTGGCTGAGGCTCTTTGAAGAATCCCATGATATGAAGAAAGCAATTTCTTGCTTGCGTACGAAGGTACATTTTCAGATCATTCATTTTCTAAAACTTTTTTGAGTACATTAATTTGATAATCAATATTCCATTTCTTGTCTATTTCCTTGAATGCTTCTTCTCGGACTTCTTTCCGGGTCTTTTCGTCAGCTGAGATAACTTTTCTGATTTTATCTTTCAAGTCTGCTACATCTCCCTGCTGGTAAAAGTATCCGGTCTTTGATGGCTTTATGGCTTCAAACTCAGGCATTTGTTCTGCAAAGTTGTTGTGGGTAATAATAGGGCAACCAAATGAGAGAGCATGTATGACTGTTAAACCAATATTACCTGGTGAAACGCATACAGAAGCATTGTAGAACAGTTCCGCTAGGGTAGAGTCTTCATAACAAGGACCATACATCCATACGTTTTGTTCTATTTCTTTAGCTTTGGCATAGCTTGGAATGTCTACCCCGTCTACATCTTTTCCTACAAATATAACATTGATAGGGCAGTTATCCTCGTAGAGCGTTTTTGCACTATCTATTATCTGGTTCAGTTGCTTTCTCTTCTGTATTCGGCCGCAATAAATCACCACAGGGTAATTGTTGTTAAAATGCTTAGAGTATACATCTGATTTGCAAAGTCCTTTCCGGATATCCAATAAGTGCGCAGAGTCCAGGGAGTTGGCAATGCAATACATTTTCTCTGGGTTGAAACCCTTGGATTTCATTACGCTTATGGAATACTCACTGTAAATCATCAGTTTCGTGAATAATTTATAGTAAGCTTTCTTGATAATGTTCTTTGCAAATGATTCATTCCCATAAAAGCCATGTGTCCATGCAATAGTTTCCTTATGTTTGATTAAAGCCCACAACAATATGATCCATGATGACAAACAATATGGTTCGCCATCAAGGATATAGTGCGTATAGTCTTTATTGACTAATTGTATAGAGCCACTTTGCCAATAAAAGTTATGAAAGAAACGATTGTTAAGTGTTCCTTTATAGCCTTTCAATTTGTTATAATCAAAAGTTTTAATCTTGGTGTTGATGCGGTCACCTAGATAGAAATCGCAGGAGAATATTTCTGAGATTTTCTGGAATATAGGCAATCGATAATGTGGCCCAATGTTTGTTATAAAACAGAGTCTTGGTTTCATTTCAATATACATTCTTTTATAGCATCAAGAAAGCCATGACCGTATTTCAAGTCTGGTTCTACGTAGTTACCTTCTCCCCATTCATTCCATGAACGGAGGAATAGAATTTTGTGTTCAAGAGGTCTTCCTTCAATAATTTTCAAGGCTTCTTCCAGATGTTTCTTGAAATTTTCCGGTGTTGAGTTATAGTAAACTCCCTCTTTTCTTCCTACTCTGGCTGTTCTGTCCCATTGTGGAAGAATGGTTGGGTAAATATTCTCCCATCGGTCTTCTGGAGAGAAGAAGTACTTTACCACTTTGGGATAGTTATACTTCTGTACAGGGAGCCAAGAGAATTTCTGGTGGAGATAAAGACTGATGATTCTTCGCCATTTTCCTTGACTTAGCATTTCTGCTCTAGACTTTCCGTACGAGTTCAGTCCGTCAAATCCAAGCTTCAGGAGATTTTCATAAACCTCTTTGCTGCTTTTCAGATTGGGCAAAACTCTCTTTAGTGTTCCATCTTCCGTGCGTTGTATAGTAGTTGTATTGTTACACATACCGACGAAATAGAAACCTTTTAATCCGTTTTCTTCTGCCAGTTTACGCCACAATTGTATGAACTCTTCAATACCCTGGAATCGGTATGGGTCATATATGACGAATAGAATTTTGCCATCTACCGTAATGTATCTGTGGTCTTTGAATGCCGGCAGGAGAGAATAGAAATGTTCTGTGTGATCCTTTTCGCCCAAATATTCCTGCTTCGCAATCATGGTATCTAATTTACTGTCTTTCTTCCAAGATTTGTTTGACCAATCATGATTAGCCCAGCAGAGGCAGAAAGGAATATCCGGTTTGCCAGAAGCAACTACTTCCTGAAATGGTCGTTCGAGCAATTGCTTGCCATTTCCAAACCAGTAATGCCAATAACAGAAGCCTTCAACACCTGCTTCACGTGCCAACTGTGCCTGCTGTTCTCTTATTTCTGGCAGACGTAAATCATAAAAGCCAAGATCTGCTGGAATTCTAGGCTGATAATGTCCCTTGAAGAAAGGTTTCGCTTTGGCTACATTTGTCCATTCTGTAAATCCCTTTCCCCAGAACTTGTCATTCTCGGGAATAGGGTGAAATTGTGGCAAATAATTTGCTATGATTCTTGCTTCCATTTATATTTCTCTTTAATCTTCTTGTCTATTCTATTGTATTAAACATAATTTTGCCCTTGGACAATCATATTGCAAAGATACATAAAATTAATGACATAGCATCATCTGCAGTCATTATTTTTTGCTTTTATCTATATTCCAGTTCTATTGTCATCCTTGTATACATTGGTTGCAGGAACACCAGCAACTACTGTATAAGCTGGAACATCTTTTGTAACAACGCTATTTGCACCAATAACGACCCCGTCACCAATAGTTACGCCAGCCATGATGCAGACATTATTCCCTATCCATACATTGTTGCCAATCTTTACTTTACCTTTGCTGACAATGGGTCTTATTGTGGTTGGTTCATGTAATGAATGGCTGTCTGTATTGCCATGTGAATTATCACTGATAAACACATTTGTTCCCGTAAGTACATAATCGCCTATTTCTATGGATCTGATGGCTGTGATATGTGCACCACGGCGGATAAGACAATGGTTGCCAATCTTGATAGAGGGGGAAATTTCATCTAATTTTCTAGCTGTCAATTGAATATCCTTCTCAATGATAGTATCATTTCCTATTTCTATGTATTCTTCGCCCATCAGCGTATACGGATGCCAGATGATAATGGAATTCCCGAATATTTTGAATCTTCTTCTCAGGAAACCTGTGTATATCCTATTGTGGACAGAATGCAATAAGGTCGTTAGCTTAGGAGGATAAATCAAACTCAATGCTTGACCAGTAACATCTAATATCTTCTTTATCATGTCTTTATTCTTTTGGATATTTTATCAATAATATTTCGTGATACCTTAAGTATGCATATAATCCCAAGAGGGTAATTATTCGCAAGTTGCCTGTGTCTGCATACGAGAATAGAGTCATTCCCCCCTGTATGCTGATACATGCAGTAAAGTATATCAACAGTAACTGATGTAGTTTTATTGTAGTATCCTGTAGCCTCGTCTTGCGGCTTATCATGTAGAATACACAGACAAATATAACAAAAGCCAGGATAGGGCCGAAATCAATTGTAAAATCACCAACGAATGTAGAGAAGAAATTGTCATCCAATTCTAAGTTATGATATTTATCTCTGCGTTCAACAAAATTCTTGGGCGTACTAGGAACAATGATACGTTTGAACAGATTGATGGTTCTATCACCGTATCTTATGCCGCCTGCATCTAGTCCATTATTGTTGAAATACAAGCTGCCTTGTCCCAAATACCAATTGATGAAACCGCCTACACCTGCATTTTCTTTACCAAATCTACTCATCGTTATTGCTATGATTGGCAGTGAAATGACAATCATGGCAATGACTCCAATCTTCTTTACTGCCTTGTTGATTTTTTTTGATAAGTAGGGCTTGAACAGAAAATAGCCAACAACTACTGTAAGGGAACATGACACAACACCGCCACGCTGTCCATGGGTAATAGGTATGATAATTCCTAAGACAGTGGTAAATGCCAAGCCATAAATCACTAGTTTATGTTTACTATTTTTCAATGACAGAAAATAAAACAGTAAGAATACGGTAATGTCCGAAAGAGAATTGTAGATTACTGCTGGAAGATTCCGTATGGCTCCACCAGAGTCGCTTACTTCATCTACCTGGTCTGTATATACTTCTTTAGCCGCAGTCTCGTCGACAAATAAATTCAAGATGCCCTTATTCGCTTGCGTTATGATTCCCGGGATCATCAGTATTGCTGAGAAGACAATGATGCACCCTATTATGACCAATATTCTGGTATTGGGATTTTCAATGGATTCCGAAGGATGATTATGATGTATGATAATAGGGGAAAGGGCTATCATTAACATCGTATAAAGATAGATATAAGGGAATAGTTTCAGGGGCTTGTATGCTTCTGAAAACAGCGGATCATTGATGGATAAAACCGAAAAGAAAGCATATAGAATATACATAAACATAATGACGCTTCCTGTATCTAATACCATTTTTTTATGATGATACCAGATAAACGTCAATATCCAGACTAACAAGTAGGATATGCTTAATATATTATTTGATACGATTTCTGACATGTTTGAATACAGTTGATGTTAAAAACTTTTTGATAAGTTGTCGCTCATTTGAAGAAAGTCCCAACATATAACCTAGTATGGCCATGCATAAGGGTGCACCCAAGAGTACACTGGCTAAGTTGATCCACTGATTGGAGATGAATCCATTCAGGAAAGCAAATATTGCGTAGCTTACTATAGAAACTATGAGTGCAGGAATCAGAAATTCCCACATATATTGTCTAAGTGAAAAATATGCGAATACTTTTCGGATACAATAAATTCTTACTATATGTGCCAGTATGCATACCATTAACATAGACAAAAACAATGATTCGGATGGTAGGCCAATTTTATAGAACAACCATGTTATAGGAAGGCTCAATGCTGTGAAACTTTCTGTCAGCAGATGATAGTTGCGGATTTTGCCCGTTGCATGAATGATGATAGTTATCGGATTATGCATGGATATAACAATCAGGTATACTAACATCAACTGACAGAACAGAACCGTTACATCATTGGCAAAACCTAGCCAGCAGGTCAGAATCCATTTCATTTTGATGAACAGCGGGATGGATACAGCTGTTAATACATAATAAATGAATTTATTGGACATCGTAAATAGTTGGCTGACATACTCCTGATCGCCTTCTGCGTATTTCTTTTGTATGGCAGGACGGAATGGTACAATCATGCTGTTGACCAAGGCACTTACTGCATTGTTTATCTGGAGTGCAACGCCAAAAGCTGCATTAATGATAGGACCGAAGAAAATATTAATCAGAATAATACCTCCCTGAATCATGCTGGTATTAGCAATAGAACCGAATATGGTCCATCCTGAAAAAGATAACAATTGCTTGTAGATACTCTTGTCCTTTATATTCGAGTATCTTACATCTTTGAAGAGTATATGACTTAGGACAACGTAAGTACTTAAAACCAAAAGTGCAACGAAGAGTAAGGTACCGCTATAGAAGCACAAGTGGTCAAAACCTATCTGGATGGTTACATAGGCAAATGCCAGTTTTCCAAGACTTTCTAGAGTTGAAACCAAAGCATATACTCCTATTTTCTCGTATGCAAAGACGAGAGAGGTAAATGGAATCTGGATGAACGAGCACAGAAAGGTAATCAAAGAGAATTGATAAACCCATAGAACAGCTTCCATACGATCAGTAGGAATGTTGAGCTGGCTATTGACAAACCATAAACCTACCGTTTCGAATAAGGCAATAATGATGACACAGACACATAATGCGATATTAATACTGGCAGAATATACTTTTTTCAACTCTCCCTTATCTTGCCTGCCTAAAGCCACAGAGTAGAAGCGTTGGATTGAAAGTGTCAGTACTCCGGAGATGAAAGCGGAAGTCGTGATTACGCCCGCAATCGTATTGAACAAGCCATAGTCTACAAGCCCTAAAGCTTTGATAATCAATCTTACAGTATATAAGTTGACAAACATCAATACCAGCATTCTTGCAAACAACACGATGGTGTTACTTGCAATGCGCCTTGTGGATTGTGAATTGTCAACTTTACTATTGATGTTCATAAGTTTTTAATCTAATACTATATCTCGTAATACATAAATGGTTGTACCGGCAAATGCAAGGAATGCCATGAGCAGAACAAATATCATACGCTTAGGCGATTCTGGCCTGAGAGGCACAACAGCGCCTTTTATCAAAGAAAAAGCAGGTGTACGTTCCTGCACCTTGGCTTTGGCCAATTGTAATTGCGTGCTGAGTGTTGAATAATTATTGTATTTCAGCTGCATGTCATTCTCCAAGTCATTCTGTTTGGCACGGATACTTTCCAGAACAACATCCATGTTTGAATCCGAATAGCTTCCATAGAGTTGGCGGGCTTTTTCGTATGATGCTTTTGCCTCTGAAGTAAGCTTTTGGTAGTACTTAACGTCATTTCTCGCTTTATTGGTTCTATAATCGGTTATAAATACCTGGAGATGTTGTCTTACTGAATCTACCAGAATCTTACAGACGTATGGATCCTGTGCTTTGGCACTAATGGTGATGGCACCAGTCTTCTTGTCTGTTGTAAATTTAATGCTCTCCTTTATTTGTTCTACGATATTTGAATCGTCTTTTGACAAGTTATAAGGGTTGAATTTGCCATCCGTTGACTGGTCCTGTTTCTTTGAAGTCAGTTTCTTCTTAATCCAACCCATACATGCTGTCCACCAGGCTACCTTCTGATGTTTTTTCAAGTATGTATAGTAATCGGTAGATATGGAATGATCCTTGTTCGTAATCTTGATATGAAATAATTTTGATACGAAACCATTATCGTCCATCAATTCTGGATAGAGCAGGGGAGTGATGGCGTCTGCCGATTGCATAGACGATAGATCAAGTCCAAAAGTAGAGGCCAGCGAACTCAAGGCTGAACCACCACCGGAACCTGCACTTTCCTCTTCTGGTACTACCACAGCTTCAGCAGCATAGACCCTGGGTACGCAAACGATATAAAGACATGACAAAACAAATACGATGGGTATGATTATTGCATATAATTTGCGTCTATGTTTTATCTCTTGAAACACTCTTTGGTAATCAATCTTTTTTGTCTCCATTATTTAATTATGAATCTGTTATTATTACTTATTATTAGAGTTTGTAGCAAACATTGCAGCAATACTCCTTGAGTTTACAATGAAGGTTGGCATCTACGATATTCTCTTAGATACTAACCATTATTATGATGTCTGTTTGTTAATAACTTATTCTAACTCCTAACAATCAGTTTTCCTTCTCTTGCTTATAGGGGGGAAGAGGTTGAGAATACCTTCTTCGATCTCTTTGTTGGGGATGCCTAACTGGTAGTTCTTGAATCGCTCGTCGTAACTCTTTATTGTTAGGTAACCGCTCTGATAGATGACCGGAATGGGATTGGAATCCACATTGTTCATCATATTGGCCTTTACCTGTGCCTTATTGAGGTCTGTAATGCAATAGTCATGCTTCTTCAGAATGTCTATGAGGAATGTGTGAGTATTTGCCTTAAACCAGTAATCATCGTAGCGTGAATTTGCTAACGTGTTCAGTACACTGAAAGGATTGTATATTTCTTCAGAATTCTCTTCGAAGTAATAGCCAGCATAACGCATTCTTAACTTGTCGATGGTTTCTGTCTCGTTGTCTTCATTTGCAGAAGCTAATTCGCTAATACCTTCCTTGAAATTCGCAAGCAGTTCCTTCTCTGTCATTCCGCAGATGCTGATATAGCGGTGGTCCATCGAGATATCCGTCAGGTTGTTGAGGTCGCTGAACACGCTAACCTTGCCAAACTTGGTTACACCTGTGAGGAATGCAAACTTGATATATCGGTCTTGTGTCTTCAATACCGAATAGAATGCTTTCAGCTGTGCACGGTGTTCAGCCTGTAACTCTGGGGCGCGCAAGGTCTGAAGTATAGGCTTGTCGTATTCATCTATAAGAATTACGACACCACATCCTTCTTTCTCCGCAGCTCGTGCTATCACACCCTTGAAACGAAGAGCAAGTGTGGCTTCTGACTCACGGGCTCCATATTTGCTTTCCCAAGTTGTGAGGTAGTCATTAAGAACTGTGTACAGACTGTCTTTCTCTCGAAAGTTGGCTGTGTTGAGATCAATATGGAAGATAGGATATTTCTTCCATTCTGTCTCCAAGTCATATATGGCTAAGCCCTCGAAGAGTTCCTTCTTACCCTGGAAGTATGCTTTCAAAGTAGACAGAAAGAGACTCTTTCCGAATCGGCGTGGACGACTGAGGAAATAGTATTCTCCCTCTGTCGCCAACTTGTACACGAATCGGCTCTTATCTACATACGAATATCCATTTGTACGTAGCTTTTCGAAATCTTGTATTCCTATAGGATATTTCATAAAATGACTCCTCTTTTATAGGTGTTTGATTATTCTTACTTACTCATATTAGCAATCGTAGCAATCATGGCGGCGATGCTGCTTATGCTGCTTCCCATACTCATCATTTCTGCGGTACTCATCTTGCGCTTCAGCTTGGCTGGGATGACAATCTCGCTGCCTGGCTGCACTTTGGCACCATGAGAGAGCTTGGCTACCTTGCCATTCATGTAGATGATGTATGCCTTGCTCTTTAATGCATCTGAGGCAAAACCACCTGCCTGATCGATATAGTAGCTTGCCTTTTTGCCCTTTTCGTAGGCTACTGTATTGGCAAACATTACGGCACCATTGATCTTTACCGTACCATTGTACTGAGGAATGACCAGACGATCGCCCTCTCGTAAGATGATGTCGGCATCGCTGCCTGGGTTCGCCAGTGCTTCTGGAAGGTCGATACCTACAGGGTATTCGCTAGGTACGTTGAACTTCTCTATGTTGGTACGCTCTACATCCTTAGAGGTCTGCGAAATGGCACTGGCATTGTTGCTGCTGGAGGCTAGTTGCAGAAGATTTTTCTGTATCTCTTCGCGCTGCATCTTCAATACTGCCTCCATGCGCTGCTTCTCTTGTTCGTTGGCTTTGCGGATGATGCGGGCTCCCTTGAGATATGCCTGGTCGGTAGCTCCACCTGCCTTCTTGAAGAGTTCACTCAGGCGGGCGTTGCGACGGTCTAATGTATAGAGACCGGCAAACATCACTTCACCGGTAATCGATACGTTCTGCTGCTCTACATAAGCCGGACTCTGACGGATCATTACTTCATCAAATGGCATCAGCTTGAAACCTGGAGTGCCGTCGATAACGAAGCCGTCTTTAAGAGATAGGGTGTAGGTCTTGGCGATAACGCTATCTGGACGTAAAGCCTTGGCATCCATTACTCTACGGCTTACCATTACATTAACGGTTGAAGCCTTGTCGGTTAAGCCGCCTGCCTGAAGAACGAAGTCTTCGAGGGTCTCATTGTCGGCATATTGATAGACGCCTGGATACTGCACTTCGCCACGGATGGTAAGGGTGCGCTTTACAATCTTTTCCTGTCGGGTAGGAATGAAGAGGACATCGTTTTCCTTCAATGGGATATCTGGAGTCTTGCCGTTCATAATGCCGGCAATGTCTACACTTACTACTTCGAGTGAGCGGTCTGACTTCATGCGGTGCATTACGGCACGGTTGGTGAAGGCTTCCTCTGTCAATCCTTCGGCATGCTCTACCAGGGTGCGTACGCTGTTGATCTGCTCGCCCAGATTGTACATGCCCGGACGGAATACGGCTCCTTTCACCTCTACGGTGTTGGCGTAGCGTGGCAGGATGCTGTCTACGCTGATTGAGTCGCCGTCATCGATACGGAAACTGGAGAAGTCGAACTCTTCTATATTATATACGGCACGTTCTCTGCCTGTCTTGCGGTTCAGTCTTACTGATTTCTTGTAGGCATCGCCTGTAAAACCGCCGGAATACTTCAGAAGGGAATTGACGCTCTCGTTCTTCTTCATTTCGTAAATCATCGGGCGCTTTACCTTTCCGGCGATGGTTACGAGACAATCGTATGGACCTACTACGATGACATCGTTGTCGGCAAGGCGGACATTACCCGTCAGTTTGCCGTTCAGAATATAGTCGTAGATATCAACAACCGTTACCAGTTTGTTGTATCTGTATACCTTGATGTTTCGCAATGTACCCAGATCGTTGGTTCCGCCTGCCATGTAGAGTGCATGGAATACGGTAGCGAAGGCTGAGAGGGTATAGGTGCCCGGAATCTTAACCTCGCCCATTACGTTTACCATGATGGTCTTGGTCTGTCCTACGGTAAGCTTGATGCGGCTTGAACGGTATCTGCTGCCCACGGTATTGCGCAGGCGGGCATTAGCCTGAGCTACGGTCAAGCCTGAAACGCTGACCGGTCCATAACCCTCGATGGTTACCTCACCATCTGGCGAAACGGTGCTCTCGATGGTTTTCTGAGAGGCGCCATAGATATCTATGATGACGGCATCGCCAGGCCCCAGACGATAGTTCTGTGGGGTAGCGATGTTCATATTTGGCTCGAAACTGAGGTCTTTGTTGTTGAAGATGTCACGGCCGAAAACCTTACTGCGCTTCTGGTTGAGCTCAGCCTGCAGCTGTTTTACCATGGTAGCTGTATCGGGTATCAGGGCGTTCATTTCCTTGCTGAAATCGTCATAATCTGGGTTGGTTTCATCATAAGATGAGTAGTAGCTGTCGTTCTGCTTGCTCTGGATGCGATAGTTGCTATAGGTTGAAGCCTGCTTCTCTTTGTCCTTGTCCTGGTAATCTTCTCTATGCTTACCATTGTTGGTCCGCATTCTCTTGTTGCCTGCATTTCCTGCAGCGGTTGTGCTGTAGAGCTCGTTCTGCTGCGACATCTTCTGATACTTATTGCGTACACGTCGAATCTGGGAGATGTCTACGCCCTTCTGCATCAGTTTGGTAACAATCTGAGAATTGGCTGTGCCACGCTCATGTTCTTTCACCACAAAGCTCATTACCTGATCATCGGTCATGTGTGAACTCTGTGCGAAAAGAGGCCCTGAAGACAGGACGAGCGCCAGTACAAGTATGATATGTTTCTTCATTTTTGTTCTATTATCTTAGTTATATTTATGTAATAACTCGAAAAAAGTGATTTTGTTGCTATAGAAGGCTGAAAAGATGTTAATAAAAACAAGAAACCCAGGGTTCAACCCTGGGTTACTGATGTTCTGAGCGAGATACGGGAGTCGAACCCGCCTCACAGGCTTGGGAAGCCCGTGCACTACCGATGTGCTAATCTCGCGAAGGAAAATACTAACTCCTTTCACAAGAAAGAGCCACGAGCGGGACTCGAACCCGCGACCCACGCATTACGAATGCGTTGCTCTACCAACTGAGCCATCATGGCTTTTTGCCCGAAAGCAGATGCAAAGGTAATGAATATTTTTTGAAATAAGAAATTATTGCCTAAACTTTTCTTGTGGTTAACTCTTATTAACTAAAGTTCGTTGGTTGCTATACCGGGTTCATAATAAAAGAGGGATTATCGCCAGTGGATAGTCCCTCTTCAGATTATAGTTTCTTGAATGTCAATTCTTCTTTTTTCGAATTCTTGCCTACCGAGATGGTGTCGCCTGGCTTCATTGTGCCATCGAGTAACATCTCGCAAACGGAATCTTCGATGTAGGTCTGGATGGCGCGGCGGAGTGGGCGAGCACCAAACTGCACATCGTATCCCTTCTTAGCTACCATCTCCTTTGCCTTTTCGGTAATCTGGAAATGGAATCCCAAGTCTTCTATTCTCTTGACCAGTCCTTCCAGGTCAAGGTCGATGATGTGCTTGATGGCATTTAGATCCAACTGGTCGAAGGTGATGATGTCATCGAGACGGTTCAGAAACTCTGGAGCAAACTGCTTGCTCAGACTCTTCTGGATGATGCTGCGGGCATACTCCTTGTCTTTCTCATCCATCGCCAATCCGCCTTTTATACCTGCAGAAGTAAAGCCGACGCCTCTGCCGAAATCTTTCAGCTGGCGGGTTCCTGCATTAGAGGTCATGATGATGATAGTGTTGCGGAAATCGATGAGTCGGCCATTGCCATCGGTAAGTCTGCCTTCGTCGAGTACCTGTAAGAGCAGGTTGAATACCTTGCTGTTGGCTTTCTCTATTTCGTCGAGCAATACGATGCTGTATGGTTTGCGGCGTACCTTTTCGGTCAGCTGTCCACCTTCGTTATAGCCTACGTATCCTGGAGGTGCACCTACCAGACGTGAGGTGTTGAAACTCTCGGAGAATTCGCTCATGTCTATTCTGATGAGTGAATCTTTCGAACCAAACATTTCCTCGGCAAGTTTCTGGGCAAGATAGGTCTTACCTACACCTGTAGGCCCCAGGAACATGAATACGCCAATAGGATGGTTAGGGTCGCGCAAGCCTACACGGTTCCTCAGAATGGTCTTTACCATCTTGTTGATAGCATTATCCTGAGCAATCACCTTGTGCTTCAGGTTGTGCTCCAGATCTTTCAGACGTTTGCTTTCACCCTCTGCCATACGTTGGGCCGGTACGCCGGTCATCATGCTGATAACGTTGGCAATATCTTCGGCTGTCACCTCAACATATTCGCCAATCTCTCCCTGCTGCCATTGCGCCTTCATGTCCTCAATCTCTTTCTCGATCTTGGTCTGGGCATCTCTGCATGAGGCTGCCATCTCGAAGTTCTGGTTTGCTACAGCCTGCTGCTTCTTGCTGATTATCTTTTTCAGTTCTTTTTCCAGCTTGATATATGGAGCAGGAACACTTGCATTATTAATATGTACGCGCGAGCCGGCTTCATCTATCACGTCGATAGCCTTGTCTGGGAAGTGGCGGTCGGTGATATAGCGCTCTGTCAGTTTGACACATGTCTCGAGAGCCTCGTCTGTATATCTCACACAGTGATGCTTCTCGTAATGTTCCTTGATGTTGTGCAGTATCAGCAGGGTCTCTTCGCGTGTAGTTGGTTCAACGATAACCTTCTGGAAACGGCGCTCCAAGGCTCCGTCCTTCTCAATGCTCTTGCGATACTCATCGAGCGTGGTGGCACCGATACACTGGATGATACCTCTTGCCAGGGCTGGTTTCAGAATGTTGGCTGCATCCATGCTTCCTTCGCCGGAACCGGCGCCTATCATGGTGTGAATCTCATCTATGAAGATGATGATCTCCGGATGGTCTTCCAGTTCCTTGATGACATTCTTGATGCGCTCTTCAAACTGTCCGCGGAATTTGGTTCCTGCAACGATGGCAGTCAGGTCGAGACTTACCAGACGCTTGTTGAAGAACATAGGTGATGTTTCCTGGTTGTTGATGAGCTGTGCCAGTCCTTCTACGATGGCACTCTTTCCTACGCCCGGTTCACCTATTAATACTGGGTTGTTCTTCTTTCTGCGACCCAGAATCTCGAGCACACGCTGAATCTCCTTCTCTCTGCCCACGACAGGATCCAGTTTTCCATCGGCTGCAGCCTTGGTCAGGTCGAAACTGAATTTGTCGATGGTAGGGGTGCTGCTCTTTTTGCGCGGAGTTCCATTTGAACGGGTAGACAGTCTCATCGGGTTCTGGTCCTTTTCCATATCGAATGGCTCTTCGTCAGTTTCCATCATGTCGTTCTGCTCGTTGTAGTCATCTTCTGCTTCTATTCCACCTGCCATCTCCAGATTCTCTGCTTCCTCCTGCCTGTCAGCATCAGGGGTTTCTGAATCTGGTGTTTGTGGTTCCATTTTGAAATCCTTCGACTCTTCTGTCTTCTGCTCATCATCCTTGTCAGTAGGATAGAGCATTTCGATGGCACGGTCGTAGCTTAAGCCCAGTTGACTCAGCCAGTTGGCTACAGGGTTCTTGTCATTTCTCAAGATGGCAAGCAGCAGATGTCTTGGCTCTACAATCTTGGAGTGCTCGTAGTTGTTTGCCTCGCGGATAGAGTCTCTGATAATGCTGTCTGTTATCTGGCTGAATGGGATGTGGCTGTTCTCCTTCACGTTATCGGCAGGAGTTTCTTCCACACGCTTTTCCAGTTTGCTGTTAAGGACTCCGCTGAAAGCCATCGGACTGATGTCTGCGCCCTTCAGGAGCTTGTTGACATCGCTGTCGTTCTGGCTGATCAGACTCAGCATCAGATGCTCCACGCTGATTTCTCTTCCCAAGGTGCGTGCTGCTTCTTTGCTACTTCTGTTCAGTATGTCCTGTATATGTGAAAACGGATTTATCATATTTGCTTATATTTTAAAAAAATCTCAGTGCAAAAGTACACATTATTTTTAATAATAGCAAATGATATGCCAACTTTTTTGCATTGTTAAAATACAAATAATGCTAAAATAATGCGATTTTTCGCCTCTAAAGCGTTTTAGTATCATTTTTTTTTGTATCTTTGTCGGGAATTTCAAAAGGGTAAAACGGCTTAGAACGCAAGGAAATGCCCTTAAACGCGATTTCCGGATGGAAAACAGGCGTTTTGAAAGTAACGAATAAACAATAATACATTAATATAAGAAATGGACGAAAATCAGACAATGGATCATGATAGAATCATGAAGATCAACATTGAGGAGGAGATGAAGTCGAGCTACATCGATTATTCGATGTCAGTTATCGTGGCTCGTGCCCTCCCTGATGTACGCGATGGTTTCAAGCCTGTGCACCGCCGTATTCTTTACGGTATGCTCGGCATTGGAAACACCAGTGACAAACCTTATAAGAAATGTGCGCGTGTTGTTGGTGAGGTGCTCGGTAAGTATCACCCTCACGGTGACTCTTCTGTTTACGGCGCTCTGGTGCGTATGGGACAGGAGTGGAACATGCGTTATACCTTGATTGACGGACAGGGTAACTTCGGTTCTGTTGACGGTGACTCTCCTGCTGCCATGCGTTATACAGAGTGCCGCCTCTCCAAGATGGGTGAGCATATCATGGATGACCTTGATAAGGAAACGGTTGATATGACCAACAACTTCGATGATACCCTGCAGGAACCTACCGTGATGCCTACCAAGATTCCTAATCTTCTGGTAAATGGTGGTAACGGTATTGCCGTAGGTATGGCTACCAATATGCCTACCCACAACCTGGGTGAGGTGATTGATGGTTGCTGTGCATACATCGATAATCCTGACATTGATACAGATGGATTGATGCAGTATATCCCTGCTCCTGACTTCCCAACCGGTGCTACCATCTATGGTATACAGGGTGTGAAGGATGCATACGAAACGGGTCGGGGCAGAATCGTGGTTCGTGCCACTGCCGAGATTGAAAGTGGTGAAAACCATGATAAGATTGTTATCACCGAGATTCCTTATGGTGTCAACAAGGAGCAGCTCGTGATGGCTATTGCTGACCTTGCCAAGGAAGGCAGAGTAGATGGCATCGCTAACGTAAACGATGAGTCTGGCCGTCAGGGTATGCGTATCGTTGTTGATGTGAAGCGTGATGCCAATGCCAATGTTCTTTTGAACAAACTCTTTAAGCTGACAGCTCTTCAGAGCTCATTCTCAGTGAATTGCATAGCTCTTGTTAATGGCCGCCCACGTCTTTTGAGCTTGAAGGAGTGTGTAAAGTATTTCGTAGAGCATCGTCATGATGTTACGATCCGCCGCACCCAGTTCGAACTGAAGAAGGCTCAGGAGCGTGCTCATATTCTCGAGGGCTTGATCATTGCCTGCGACAACATCGACGAGGTGGTACATATTATCAGAGCCAGCAAGACTCCTTCTGATGCTCAGCGCAACTTGGAGAAGCGCTTCGAACTCGATGAACTTCAGAGTAAGGCCATCGTGGATATGCGCCTCAGCCAGTTGACAGGCTTGCGTCTGGAGCAGTTGCACAATGAATTCAACGAGTTGATGAAGACCATCGACTACTTGAACCAGATTCTGAACGATCCTGAGCTCTGCAAGAAGGTAATGAAGGATGAACTCAACGAGGTAAAGGAGAAGTATGGTGACGCACGTCGTACCATGATTAAGCCAGATGACCATGAGTTCAATCCGGAAGACTTCTATCCAAACGACCCAGTGGTTATCACCGTGAGTCATCTCGGATATATCAAGCGCACCCCATTGTCAGAGTTCCGTGAGCAGGCTCGTGGTGGAGTAGGTTCTAAGGGAGCCCGTACCCGTGATAAGGACTTCACCGAGTATATCTATCCTGCTACCATGCACCAGACCATGCTGTTCTTCACCAAGAAGGGTCGCTGCTACTGGTTGAAGTGCTACGAGATTCCTGAGGGTGACCGCAATTCCAAGGGTCGTGCTATCCAGAACCTCCTCAATATCGAGAACGATGACCAGGTGAATGCATTCCTCCGCCTCAGAGGCTTGAACGACGCTGAGTTCATCAACAGCCATTACGTAGTATTCGCTACCAAGAATGGTACGGTGAAGAAGACCTGTCTGGAGGCATATTCCCGTCCACGTGCCAACGGTGTGATTGCTATCAACATCGTAGAGGGCGATGAGGTGGTAGATGTTCGTCTGACAAATGGTCATAACGAGCTGATTATTGCCAACCGTAATGGTCGTGCTGTCCGTTTCGACGAGAATGAGATCCGTACGATGGGCCGTACATCTACCGGTGTTCGTGGTATGCGCCTCGATGAGGGTAATGATGCTGTAGTAGGTATGATTGTTGTCAACGATCCTGAGAAGGAAACCGTGATGGTAGTGAGCGAGCAGGGTTATGGTAAGCGTTCTGACGTACTCGATTACCGCGTTACCAAGCGTGGCGGTAAGGGTGTGAAGACACTGAATATTACCGACAAGACCGGTCGACTGGTAGCTATCAAGAACGTAACCGATGATAACGACCTCATGATTATCAACCAGAGTGGTATCGTGATTCGTCTTGCCGTAGCTGATTGTCGTGTCATGGGCCGTGCTACTCAGGGTGTCCGCCTCATCAATCTTGCCAAGAAGAATGATGTCATTGCCAGCGTATGCAAGGTGATGAGTTCTGAGCTCGAGGCTTCTGTAGAAGAGGAGAGCCGTTCTGCCTGGGCTAAGAAGAGCGAGGAGATAGAGAATGATACCGTAGGTGCCAAGACTGCTGAAGAGGCTGCTGAGGCTGGGGCTCATCTCGCTGACGAAGCATCTGAAGCAGAGGATACCGATTCGGGCAACGTAGATTTCGAATAAAGAAAAGACGCGTAAAAAATAAATAACAACAACTTTTAAACTCATTAAGAAAAATGAAAAAGTTTTTAGTAGCTGCAATGATGGTACTAGGTGCCACATCAGCATTCGCAGGCGACAGTGACGCTCTCAAGGCTGTCATGAAGGCTAAGTCTTATGCCGAGGCTGAGGCTTTGGTTAAGCAGAATTTGGGTCAGATGGCTAACGATGCAGAGAAGGCCAAGGCTTACAACAAGCTCGTTGATCTCGCTATGAAGCAGTTCAACGACCAGCAGAGCATCCAGCAGACCAATCAGATCATGAAGAAGAACGACCCGGTTGACGAGGCTGCTATGTCTGAGGGCGCATACAATGCATTGATCAATGCTATTGAGTGCTACAAGTACGACCAGCTTCCTAACGCTAAGGGTAAGGTTGCTCCTAAGTTTAACAACAACGCTAGCCGTGTATGGGGTGCTCGTGTTCAGCTCGTTAATGCGGGTCAGACAGCAGCCCAGAACAATAAGGCTGATGAGGTATTGAAGTATTGGGGTGCATTCCTCGATACAGACAATGAGCCTCTCTTCGCTTCTGTAGACCAGAAGCAGAAGGATAGCGAGAAGGACTATATCGGTCAGGTTGCTCTCTTTGCAGCCCGTTATGCATACCAGGCTAAGGATGCTGCCCGTTGCGAGAAGTATTGCGACATCGCCATGAAGAGTGAGAAGGAGGCTAAGGATGCCCTAAACCTCAAGCTCTATGTGATGAAGGACGGCTTGAAGACTCACGAGGATTCTCTTGCCTATGTTAACAAGCTCAAGGATATCTTTGCAAAGGACGAGACCAATGAGGTTGTTCTCGATGGTTTGAACTCTATGTACTCTTCATTGAAGATGGAGAAGGAGCAGACTGAACTTTTGGACAATGCTATCGCAAAGAACCCTAACAACTTCGTAGCTCTTGCTAACAAGGGTATGATGTATATCCAGAAGAACGATGCAGACAACGCTATCAAGTGTTTGAAGCAGGCTCTTGCTGCAAAGGAGGATAACGTAGTTGTTCTTACTTATCTGGGTGCTTGCTACAACAGCAAGGCTGGTAACTTGCAGGATCCTAACGGTCGCAAGGTTGTTTACCAGGAGGCTATCAAGGTTCTCGACAAGGCTAAGCAGCTCGATCCAGAGAAGGCTCAGGCTAACTGGGGTTACACCCGTTACCAGGCTTACTATGGCTACTATGGTCCTAACGCAGCAGAGACCAAGCAGGCTGAGGCTGAGAGCAAGTAAAGTTTAAGCTTCAAATAAGTATTTGATTCTCATAGGGGGATGTCACCTAGTGTGGCATCCCTTTTTTTGTTTCTTTGAGATAGGGTTGTTCCGGTAAGATAACAAATAGGACTGTGTTTTTTGTGGCAAAATGATTGATAAAAACATCAGCGAGTAATGTTGGTTTGCTGTAGGCGCCCATCAGCTGGTCTACGCATGCACAACAGGTGTTGTGCGAGCGCATATCAGCTGTTATGCAAGCGCACAACAGCTGTTGTGCGGCCTACGGAGCTAACTTCTCCGATAACCTATACTATCTTTTCCGATAATTTCATCTGTCTTTTCCGACAACTTCTTCCGTATTCTGCGATTGTATCTTACGCATTATCCTTTGATATCATACGCTTGCGTGTATTTCTATTCCAAGTAGTTTCTGTTCCTCCACCAGGTTAGTGAGTGAACTGGTTGGGTCTAAAGCTCCAAATACTACATTGTCAGCGATGCTGATGATGAATTTGTTCCTAGCCAAAGCACTTTGCTTGGAGTTGCGGGGAAGATGGGAGAGGGAGATAATAAGGGCTTCGTTGCAGTTGATGGCTGATTGCATTTCGGCAGGCAGCATCTTATACATTCTTCTAGCCAGCACGATGATGACGGGGATGTGGCGCTTCAGAAGAAGTTGCAGTACATCCTTTTCCAGTTTTGTCTGAAAGCCGCTGATGATGCAGGAATCTTTAGGCACACTTGTAGCCCAGTCGAAACTTTTTAGGATGTCTCGGCTTGTAGTCTTGCTGGAACAGAGAAACGCAGTCTTTGGTCGTTCCAGCAACTCCAGGTTTCCTATATGTGATAGTAGCTCTGGCATATAAAGAATTTGTATTTATAACGATGCAAAAATACGAATAATCCGCTGAAAATCAAAGGAAATACCAGCTTTTTTGTAGATTTGCCTGAAAATATTTGGTATTTTGAAAGCTTCTGTGTACTTTTGCAGAAAAATAAATATTAAAATAAGATATAAGTAAACAAGAAAGGAGTTAATTATGAAGAAAAAGAAATTAAATGTATTCGCTCTTCCTATTGAGGAGTTTGAAAAGAAATATCCTGTTAGTTGTTTGATTGTTGTACCAGGCATTCCTGAGGGACATGTGGCAAAGGTAGTTTCCGTACGACCTTGCTAGATTTCTATAATTCTGAAGGATAAACAATACAATGAAAATTCCCTGTTGCCGATGCTTGCCAAGTAGCATCAGTAACAGGGATTCTTCGTTTTACTCCTCATCCTTGTTCAGCTCATCTCCCATACGATACTTAATGTCGTAGTTGATGATGAAGTCGAGCTCTTCTTCTGTAAAGCCGTAATGCTTCGCCAGAAGCTTATCGATTTCGTCGATGATGGGCTTGGATTTGCTGATATGATATTCATATATATATCCATTTGCCCTGCTATCATATCTCATTATTCTATTCTCTTTGTATGACGCAGATATAATATCTTTTTCAAGGTGTTCAACTTCCTTGATAGACACAGGATATTCATTGATGTGCCAGTTTCCAAAGTGCCAACAATCAGATATAGTCGAGTAAAATACATAAAATAGAGATGAATTTAAGATTTGGAAGACTTGATTTGAGTATTTGCCTTCACAATAAACCATCTTATATGATTTTATGGGTGTTAAGTATGGGATAAAATTAAAGGGGAAAATCCAATACGTTTCTCCATAATCCTTATAATATAATTGTACCCCATCACTTGATATAACACTATTGATATCTTTTTTCTTTGAATGAAGCTTTTTCCAAATATTTTTATGCAATCCACTTCCTATTTTAGGTATCAAATGCTCTCTGGCCGTATCAATAATGGCTTGTTCAAATTTTAAAGTTTTGAATAGGGTTTCACTATTATTGGTTCTTAAATACTTGGTTGTAAACACTTTTGTTTTGTTTGAATTCGAAAAGTTACAAATAGAGACACGTTGTGAAACACCTTCAAATAGCGATCTTGGTCTTATCGCATGATTTGTGATGTATATTGTATTATATTGATTGATAACATACATTCTTAATAATTCATAGTCACGTATTGATGTAAGACTCATTGGCACAATGAGACTACATCTTGAAGCTTGTGCATCTAAATTATAGAATCTTTCAATGCAATATGCATATAAGTTAGAATATCTATTTTTATATCCCTCTAAAGAGTAATTAATCTTTTTTGTTTCCACATACGGCGGATTGCCAATGATAACATCAAAGCCACCATTGCTATGCATGATATGATAATACTCCGCCAGCCAATGGAAAGGCTGGTGGCTGGAGAGCCATTCTTCATACGAAATGCTGGCATCTGATACCATTGAAGAAAAAAGCTTATGGTTCAGCAAGTCGTTAAGCCCAGAAAGCTTTGCCTTGAGCTGCATTTTAGACTCCTTAAACTCGCTTGCCTCCTCTTGCGAAGTAAGCTGAAGGTCCTTGAATTGCTCGTAGGCACGAGCCACAACCTCCATCTCCAATTCTACCTTGTCCTTGAACTCCTGCTTGGCAAACATGTCGCCATAATTCAAGTCATCATCCAATTCCTTTTCCGTAGCATATCCCACCAAAGTATTGCCGCAACGAATGTTGAAGTCGATATCCGGCAACGGATCCAGACCAAGATTATCGAGTCTTGGATTTACATCCACTACCGCCACCATTTTCAGGAACAGGCGCAGCTTGGCAATCTCTACAGCCTCTTCCATGATATCAACGCCATAGAGGTTGCGGAGAATGATACTCTTATAGATAAAGTACTGAATGTTACTTCGATACTTCTTGCTAATCTCTTCAAGTTCAGCTACGAATAACTTCTCGTTCTTCTGATGGAACTCCTCCATGCGGGTAATGCAGATTTCATACAATGGTTCCAGGATGTTCATGGCTGCAAACAGAAAGGCGCCACTGCCGCAGGTAGGGTCTAGGATAGAGACGTGCTGCATAGCATGATAGAAATGCTCTACCAAGAGATGGTCTTCCGTATTTAACAATAAATCGTATGTAAACTGACGGATATCGAGATTATAGGTGATGAAATCGTTGATTTCGTGAATCTCGCCAGCAGTAATCTTTTGCAGCAGATCATCGCAGCGCTGGAATCGCTCGATGGTTACGATGTCGCGCTTTTCCACTTTGTTTACCGGGGCAACCCACTGGTGGTGGAAGCCCTGCTGCTCTATGTAGATGCAGATGTAGTCGTGGGCTTGCTGGCGCAGTTTGATGTCTATTTTCTTACAGGTAGAAGCTGTCGGTATCTTCTCTACCAGGCAGGTAAGTATCTGAAAACCATTGCGCTCGGCAATGACCTCCATCTCGTAGTCAATTTCGTCGATGTGGGGCACGATGATATCGGTCATACCCTTGGGGTTGTTCCATCCCATTTCTGTGACGAACAGTTCCTGGAAACTGGCTTCCTGTATATATTGGTTGAATTCTTTTCTTGTCATGTCTTGAATTATTATAAATGTGATTCACTCCATCTCAAACCCATCGAACAGATGATTTTAGGCTCTTTGTTGGAGTTGGTATCTTCGTCGATGATGCAGAGTTGGTTATTTTTGTGCATGTCGAGCACATACTCCACCAGGTCGTCGTTGCTCACGTTGTTCTGTCGCATCATTCTTCCCAGATTAAACTTGGCGGTTTCCTGGAGCGGATAGTTGTAGATGTCGTTGATGGCATATTTCAGCTCTTCCTTGTTCTCGTCGGAGAAGAAGAGATCTACAGGCTTTTCGTAATATCGCTCCAATCGCTGGATAATCTTGTAGCGGGTACTGAATCTGCTGCCTAGAATGCCGCCTACATGCGTGTTCTCGTCGCTGATGTTGTCTATGGCTTTCTTCACCAGGTCGTAATGCTGGTCGGCTGGCTCCATATTGGGCTCGTCGGCATCGCATTCCATGGCCTGGAGAATGCGCTTCTGCGACTGGCTCACGATTTCGCCCTTGCTGTTGTGCCAGGAGAGCACATCGAATCCACTTCGGGTCTGTGCATAGGTGATGACGCCATCATTCAGCCTGTCTGTAGTAGCCTTGGTGGCATTGATCATGTTGCTCAGGTGTGGGATGATGCGTTTCAGCTCGGGTTTGGCATCGGTGGCATTCTTCCATATCTGGTATGCCTGTGAAGCCAGGTCCGCATCGTTGTCGTCCACATCGTCGAGCGAGCCGCTCTTTTCATTATACATATCTCGCAGGTTTTGCTCGTTGCCCTCGAAGAACACCTCGTCGCTTCCCACCACGTTGGCTGCCTCGTTGATGCGGTCGTTCAGGCGCTTGCGCAGGTTGATTACCTTTTCTACGCCTTCGGCAGGGAAGAAGGAATAGCAGTCGATGTGGTCGCTCTGCTGTCCGATACGGTCCACACGTCCGGCTCGCTGGATGAGTCGGATAATTGCCCATGGCAGGTCGTAGTTGATGATGATATGCGCATCCTGCAGGTTCTGACCTTCGCTCAGTACATCGGTGGCGATGAGGATTCGGCTCTGCTGGTCGGCAGGATAGCTCTTCTCGTTGCTCACAGGTGAGAAATGCTCCACGATGCTGGTGGTGTTCTTGCTGTCGCCCGTGGCGATGTCTATCTGCTCCACATTTTTCTTGCGGAGTTGGCGGCAGAGATACTTGGCGGTGTCGGAATACTGGGTGAAGAGCACGATCTTGTCTTTCGGATAGGTCTCTGTTAGGAGCTTGTAGAGTTCGTTGAGTTTCTGGTCTTCCTTCGTTTTCCATTGTCCGCAGAGCTGAATCATCTTGATGATGCATTGGCAATCATTCTTGAGATTCTGCTTGAGTGTTCGCTTGAAGTACTTGCTGTTGAGCCAGTTTACATTATTCTTCTGCATCAGCAGTTCATAGTGTTTCTTGGCTTTCTGCTCGTAGTATTCCATTTCAGTAGGGATGATGAGGTCATCGCTGTCCTGGTTGTCATCACCTATATCAAACATTCCGTTGACATCTTCATCTTCCATGAAGTCATCGGGTAGGGAGTTCTCGTCGCCGATGGGCAGATTGAGCTTGTTGTCGATGGCATAGAGGAAGATGGCGTTGCGCAGGATGTGGCGCTTCAGAGTGAGCAGGAAGGCGAAACCGCTGCTGTCCATTCGCTTGAAGAAGGTGCTTTTGCAGAATCCCATGATGCGCTGACCTGCTTTCGAGAGGTTCTCGATGAGCTGTTTTTCGGCTCGGGATGCTCCTTCTGCCTTGGCTTCATTCAGATATTTGGTAAGCCCATAGCGTGGCAGCAGAAGTTCTTCCATCATTGCTACCATTTTTTCAGAATAGAGGCGGCTATACTGGTCGCCCTGTTGAGTCTTGAACTTTAGGGCTTTCGGTATGCGGTCGGGGAAATACGACTTGCTTCCATCCGGGAACTGCAGGTATTTTCTGCCATTGCTTTCGTCCGTTAAGGCAAAGTTATCCTTAATGAAGGTGCGGGTGCGGCGAACCAGGAAGAGTTTCATCAGTTCGCTCCAATCATCTGTCTTGTCGCTTTGTTCAAACGACTTGATGCTGCGGATGTGGATGTCGCTATGCTTGCGCTGAAACTCTCGCTCGCCTCCCAGACTTTGGATGTAAGCTTCCGGGCGGATGCCAAGGTCCTGGTCGTCGCTCAGGAAAAGTTTCAGCTGGTTGGCCAGGTCGGAGAAATCCTTGTTGTATGGAGTAGCGGTAAGCAGCAGGGTTTTGCAATCCAGTTTATGAATCAATTCCTGGATGTTGTGATATCGCTTTCCGCTGCTGTTGCGCAAGTTATGGCTTTCATCTACGATAATCAGTCGGTAGTTCCAGGTGTTCTCCACGTCAATGGGTTTCTGCATCGAGACGATGTCTGCTTTGAGATCGTATTTCTGCTTGTATTTTGCCCACATGTCCTGCAGGTTGGCTGGACAGATGATGAGGGTGCTGCTGGCGTAGGTCATCTCATAGATTTTGGCGATGGCGCAGGCGGTGATGGTCTTTCCCAAACCCACCACATCGCCTATCATGGCTCCGTTTCGCTTGTCGTTATTAAGATGCTTGGCTGCAATCTTCACCGCATTCTGCTGGAAATCGAAAAGGGTGTTGCGGAATTCGGGTGGAAGCGTGAATTCCTTGATGCCCGAACGTGCCTCCTGACTGAGATGATATACCGTCTTGAGATAGATATAATAAGGTGGGATATCTTCTTCGCCAGCCCAACTGTTGTCGATGGCATCAATCAGTTCTTTGGTGATGTCAATGCAGAACTTGTCGTTCCATCTTGCATCAAACCATTCTGAAAGTTTCTCTGCACTGTCGCTATCGGCAAACTCTGCATTCAGCTCTCCCTGTCGGGTTAATCCGGAGTAGGTAAGGTTACTGCTACCCATGATGGCCTGGATGGGGTTGAAGTTGTCGTCTGGCCGATATGCAAGATAAAGCTTGGCATGTAGGGGCTCTCGAAGATAGAGCCTGACGCATACTTTCTCTTCCTTCATCTGTGCGGAGAGTCGGCGGAGTGTCCATTCATCGTTTTTCGATGGGAGTCCCAGCAGGAGCTGCTTTTTGAAGTCTCGGGCAATGGCTATTTTGCATTTCTGCACATACTCGGCATCAGGCAGTTGTTTCTTGCCGGAATAGAGACTTCGCACGAGGTCTTCGTCTGGTCGGTGCATACCGATGAGGAGTCGGCAGGTGCGGAATATGCGGTAGTTCTGTTCATATACAAAATCACCGGATAGCTGGTCAACCTCATTGACAATAAGGTTCCAGCCACGCAGGTTGAAGTAACCCACGCAGAAATCAACGCGCTTTACGCCCACGTTGGAAATAATGCCCTGGAGCCCATCGGTGAACTTGGTTTCCAGGTTGTCATAGATACGAGCCATGTGATTGCTGTTTATAGGGTACAACAATCTCTAGCAGTTTCAATCTTTAGATTTGTTTGCATAATTGGTAGGAGCTTTAAATCTTGTTACTGAAATCTGTAAATTCTCAAAATGTCTTTTCGAGGGAATAAAAAGAGCGTACCCTCCACCTTGTTGTATCTCTAAACAAGGCAGCTCCTACCACAGATGGCCTAAAGTGTGAAATACAAAAGGAGAGGATACGCCATATCTAGGCGCATCCATTCTCACTTTCAGTTCACACTTGTTGAATTTTGCTTTGGTAGGAGCTATTCTGTTTAGAACTTCCAGTCGAATCGATACGAATCTAATCGTTAACCCACGAAAATAGAGCAGGTTTGGCATTTGCCTCGCCATACTTGGGCACAAAGGTACTACAAAATCTTGGATTGACAAAAAAATAATCTCATTTTTCTTTGCGATTTCCAAATAAAAGCGTAACTTTGCAAGCGTATTTACGATTTTAAAAGGGAAATGTATGGGTGCAGTATATGTTATACAAGGTATATTGATTTATATTTATGCTTTTGACCATAATCCCCCACATGTACATGTGAGAAGTGGTGAAGGTGAATTCACAATTACAATTAAGGATAGAATTGTGGAAGGAAGAGCTAAGTCTAAAACCATTCATTTGATAAATGACTTTCTTGATGAACATGTCGAGGAAATCATGGAATTATGGGATAAGGCTCAGCGAGGTGAAACAATCAAGAAAGTACAACGTTAAAAATTGAAGATTATGATACTAACAGTTAAAGATGTAGATTATTTAGGAGATTATACTCTTCTTTGTACATTTAATGATGGAGTGACGAAGAAGGTTGATTTGCAGCCTCTTTTGAAATATCCGGCATTTGCAGAATTGAAGGACAAGAAAAAGTTCGTTCAATTCGGACTAGACCAAACTATCTTCTGGTATAATGGAGCTGATATTGCTCCGGAATATCTCTATGATAATGGTGTTATGGCTTAAAGATTTCTTAGGTTGAAAGACAGTCAGCCTTTCCATAAAAATAGGCTGAGCCATCATGCGATGACTCAGCCTTAATTCTTTTTTATCCATTCAGAACTTTACTGCTGAACAGGAATCTTCTTGACGCGACGCTCGTGACGGCCACCCTCGAATGTTGTGGCAAAGAACTCGTCGAGAATAGCCTCGGCGGTCTTGTTGTCTACGAAACGACCTGGAAGTACCAATACGTTGGCATCGTTGTGCTGACGAACCAAATGAGCAATCTCCTTGCACCATGCCAATCCGGCACGTACACCCTGATGCTTATTCAATGTCATGGCGATACCTTCGCCGCTGCCGCAAATGCCGATACCTGGATATACTTCTCCGCTCTCAATGCCTTTAGCAAGAGCATGACCGAAGTCAGGATAGTCTACACTCGCATCGCTGTATGTACCATAATCCTTTACAGGATAACCCTTCTTTTCCAAATATTCCAAAACGAATTGCTTCAATGGAAAACCTGCGTGATCGCATGCAATACCAACTGTCTTTACTTCCATAATACTTAAGTTTTTAAGTGAAGAACGAAGAGCAAACTCTTCATTACATCACAAGGTTAATATAAAAGAGTGATAGGAGTTAGATGCTGTAAACCAGATGATTGCCTGATGACAAAAACTGATACCAAACTTCTAACTCCTAACTTATCAAACTAATTAAGCTTCAGCCAAGAAAGCCTTTACCTGCTTGTAAACGTTCTCGCCTGTGTAACCGAGCTTCTCATCAAGTACCTTGTAAGGAGCTGAGAAACCGAAGCTCTCCATACCCCAAACCTTACCATTAGCGCCTACGAGACCTTCGAGAGTTACAGGAAGACCGGCAGTCATACCGAAGATCTTAGCGTTCTTTGGCAATACGCTCTCCTGATATTCCTTGCTCTGACCGCGGAACAAGCCCTCTGATGGAGCACTTACCACGCGAACCTTGATGCCGTCGGCACGCAAAGCATCGCAACCAGCCTCCAATGTAGAAACCTCAGAACCGCTTGCTACCAGGATAACGTCTGGATTCTCGTCGCTGCCTGCTACGATGTAAGCACCCTTAGCAGCCTGCTCGTAATCATTACCCTCTGGCAATTTAGCGATGCCCTGGCGAGAGAAGATGAGTGCTGTAGGAGTCTCAACGTTCTCCATAGCGAGCTTCCAGCAAACTGTAGTCTCGTCAGCATCAGCTGGACGGAATACGCGGACGCTGTCCTTACCTGCGTGGTTCTTTAACTTCTCCATGAGGCGAATCTGTGCCTCCTGCTCAACTGGCTCGTGAGTAGGTCCATCCTCACCAACGCGGAATGCATCGTGAGTCCAGATGAACTTCACTGGAACCTGCATCAGGGCTGCGATACGTACAGCTGGCTTCATATAATCAGAGAATACGAAGAATGTACCCATTGCTGCAACCACACCACCGTGGAGCATCATACCGATACACATATCAGCCATAGTCAACTCTGCAACACCTGCCTGGAAGAATGCACCTGAGAAGTCACCGCGAACGATGCTCTTGGTCTTCTTCAAGAAGCCATCAGTCTTATCAGAGTTAGAAAGGTCAGCAGAAGCACAGATCATGTTAGGAACCTGATCTGCCAAAACACCGAGACAAGCAGCAGATGCTGCACGTGTAGCTGAACCAGCCTTCTGCTCAACCTTGCTCCAGTCTACCTTAGGAGCCTTGCCGCTGAACCACTCATCCATCTGGGCAGCCTTCTCTGGGTTAGCCTTGCGCCACTCAGCCTCTGCAGCCTTGCGCTCAGCTACGATCTTCTTCAACTCCTCAGCACGCTTAGCGTAGATTTCCTTTACATCGTCGAAGATAACGAATGCATTCTCAGGATCACCACCGAGGTGCTTGATTGTATTTACGTATGCGTCGCCACCGAGAGGAGCACCGTGAGTATTGATGCAAGCCTCGTAACTTGTACCGTCTGCGCGGAGGGCACCCTTACCCATTACTGTCTTACCGATGATGAGGGTAGGGCGGTCCTGCTCCTTCTGGGCAGCATCGAGCGCCTCACGAATCTGAGCTACGTCGTTACCGTTGATCTTGATGACATTCCAGCCCCAAGCCTTGTACTTCATCTCTGTATCCTCGTTCATTACAACGCCACACTCTGTAGAGAGCTGGATGTCGTTAGAATCGTAGAACATGATGAGGTTGTTCAGACCGAGGTTGCCGGCGATACGACCAACACCCTGAGAGATTTCCTCCTCTACAGCACCATCAGAGATGTATGCGTAGATCTTGTGCTGCATCATGGTTGAACCCAGACGAGCCTCGAGGAACTTCTCTGCAACAGCTGCACCAGCTGCGAGGGCATGACCCTGACCGAGAGGACCAGATGAGTTCTCAATACCACGCTGAAGGTCGAGCTCTGGGTGACCAGGAGTTACAGAACCCCACTGGCGGAACTGCTTGAGGTCTTCCATAGAGAAGAAACCACGCATAGCCAAACCTGCATAGAGCATAGGGCTCATGTGACCTGGGTCGAGGAAGAAGCGGTCGCGACCTGTCCATGTTGGATCTGCTGGATCATAAACCAGGTACTCAGCAAAGAGTACGTTGATGAAGTCAGAACCACCCATAGCACCACCTGGGTGACCGGAATTTGCCTTTTCTACCATTGAAGCAGCCAAGATACGGATGTTATCAGCTGCATGATTCATTACTTTAATGTCGTTCATAATTTTATATTAATTATTGTTGTTATTTCTGCTGAAATATTCTTGTTTTTCTAGCTCTGAAGGCTACTCAAAAGAAGGATACTTCCTTTTTTTGCCTTCAAAGATACTATTTTATTTTCAAAACTACGATAGATTTTGCAGGAATTTTTACCTTAAGGGTGTTTTTCTTTACTTTTGCATCCTTAAAAACTGCAGGCTTCACTACATCCGGGTGTGCGAAGTCGTTGTAATCGCTCACCTTGTTGCAGGAAAGAATCTGTCCTGTTACAGCTTTTGGAGCAGCTGCACCATCCAGATTAAACTCTACCTGCTGAGCCTTGTCAAGACTGACATTGGCAAGAGCAACCACAATGGTTCCATCTGCCTTTTTGGCTGCAGAAGTAGATACCAATGGAATCTTTCTTCCATCTTTTGCGTGATCATCGCCGCGAACATCCATAGAGTCGCACTTTACATCCATTGGGAGATAGGTTGCCTCCTGGAAGTCCTTGTACATGTTGAATACATGATAGGTTGGAGTCAGAACCATGTGACCTGTTCCCTTTGTATCTGTCAGGATCATTGACTGGAGTACGTTGACAATCTGTGCGATATTGGTCATCTTCACACGCTCTGTATGGCGGTGGAATACATTCAGCGAGAGTGCAGCAACGAAGGCATCGCGCATACAGTTCTGCTGATAGAGGTGGCCCTTGATAGTGCCAGGCTCCTCATCCCACCAGGTTCCCCATTCGTCAACGAGGAGGGCAACCTGCTTCTTTGGATCAGCCTTGTCCATGATAGCCTCGTGCTTCTTGATGACATCTTCTATGCCGAGCGCCTTGCCCATAGTCCAGTAGTAATCCTCATTGTTGAACTTGGTGGCAGAACCCTTGCTGCCTGTCCAGCCTGTTACTGTATAATAATGTAGAGAGATGGCGTTGGCACGGTTGCCGATACGGTCCATCAATACCTTAGTCCAGTTATAATCGTAATCGCTCGCTCCAGATGCAATCTTATAGAGCTGGTTCCCGTCATAGTTGCGGCAATAAACAGAGTAGCGGCGGAAGAGATCTGAATAATACTCAGGACGCATGTTGCCACCGCAGCCCCAACTTTCGTTACCAACACCGAGGTATTTTACCTTCCAAGCCTTGTCGCGGCCGTTCTGTCGGCGGAGTTTTGCCATAGGAGTATCTCCATCGCTGGTCATATATTCCACCCACTTTGCCAATTCCTCAACAGTGCCGGAACCCACGTTACCGCTGATGTAAGGCTCGCAACCCAACATCTCGCAGAGATTCAGAAACTCGTGTGTACCGAAAGAGTTGTCCTCAATGGTTCCACCCCAGTTGTTGTTCTGCATCTTTGGTCGCTTCTCACGTGGACCGATACCATCCATCCAGTGATACTCGTCAGCGAAGCATCCTCCAGGCCATCTTAATACAGGCACTTTCAGGTCCTTGAGGGCTTGGAGCACGTCGTTGCGGTAACCCTGAGTGTTAGGAATCTTAGAATCAGGACCTACCCAAAGTCCGCCATAGATACAGCTTCCGAGATGCTCGGCAAACTGGCCGTAAATCTCCTTATTGATTTTCTGTGTTCCTTGGTTGGCATGGATTGTTCCTGTAACATCCTGAGCTTGAGCTGAGAATGCAACTGCTGTTGAAAGCAATGTGGTAGCGAAAAGTTTCTTCATCATTGTTCTTATTATTTGTTGTTGATTTTTAGTATAATACGTTTGTGGAGGTATAATCCCCACAAACGTATTTATCGTTTAGTTACTTTTTGTTCTCAACTGCTGCCTTTTCGATAGCAAGACCAGTCTTGTAAGTTTCGATGTACTTATCGAAACCAGCAACATCTTCTGCAGTTGGTGCAATCTCTACACCAGTATTGCCTGCGAATACTTTCTTGTCGAGATAATCTGCCAGGCTCAACTTCTCATCGTTGTTAACGAGATAACCTGCGAGCAGGGCGATACCCCATGCACCACCTTCGCCTGCTGTCTCCATGACAGAGATAGGGGAGTTAATGGCTGCAGCGAGGATGCGCTGACCTACACCCTTGGTCTTGAACAAACCGCCATGACCTGTGATGCGATCTACCTGTACCTTCTCGTCCTTGAACAATACATCGTTACCAATCTTCAATACAGCTACTGAAGCATAGAGGTTGGCACGCATGAAGTTGGCAAGGTTGAAGTGGTCGTTGGCAGAACGTACGAACATAGGGCGACCTTCTGCAAGACCTGTTACAGGCTCACCAGAGATATAGTTGTAAGCAATCAATCCTCCGCAATCAGCATCGCCTTCAAGAGCGTGGTTGTAGAGCTTGCCGAATACCTCGTTCATATCTACTGGAACACCGAGCAACTCCTGATATTGCTTGAACAAACCTACCCATGCATTGAGGTCTGAAGTACAGTTGTTGCAGTGAACCATTGCTACAGGGCTGCCGTCTGGAGTAGTCACCATATCAATGACTTCGTAAGGTTGGCTCAAGGCTTTCTCCAATACAATCATAGAGAAAGAAGAAGTACCTGCACTGACGTTACCTGTGCGCTGACGTACAGCGTTGGTAGCTACCATACCAGTACCTGCATCACCTTCTGGAGGACAGAGTGGGGTGCCTGCCTGAAGTGTGCCTGATGGGTCGAGCTTCTTTGCACCTTCCTCGGTCAATACGCCAGCATCTTCGCCTGCGTTCAGTACCTCAGGGAGAATGTCGAGAATCTTCCAGCCCAGGTTCTTAGGCTCGATGAGCTTATCGAACTTAGCTACCATCTCTGCATCGTAGTTGTTGGTGTTAGAGTCGATAGGGAGCATACCTGATGCATCGCCTACGCCCAAAACCTTCTTGCCTGTGAGCTGCCAGTGGATATAACCGGCGAGAGTGGTAAGGAAGTCAATCTTGTTGATGTGGTCCTCACCATTCAGGATAGCCTGATATACGTGAGAGATACTCCAACGCAATGGGATGTTGAAGTGGAAGAGCTCTGAAAGTTCAGCTGCAGCCTTGGCTGTATTGGTGTTACGCCATGTGCGGAAAGGAACGAGAATGTTCTCATCCTTACCGAAAGCCATGTAGCCGTGCATCATCGCAGAAATACCGATGGCAGCCAACTGCTTGATTTCGCAGTCGTACTCAGCCTTCACGTTCTTGCGGAGGTCGGCATAACAATCCTGCAAACCTTTCCAGATTGTGTCGATGCTGTAAGTCCAGAGACCATCAACCAACTGGTTTTCCCACTCAAAGCTACCCTGTGCGATAGGGTTGTTGTCGGTGTCGATCAAGACAGCCTTGATTCTGGTAGAGCCAAACTCGATACCGAGAATGGCCTTACCTGATTCTATAATAGTTTTTGCGCTCATTATTGATTCTTTCTTTAATGTAAGGAACAAAGAGAAAAGCAATGGAAATTCTTCACTCTTCGTTCTTCACTCTTCACTTAAATTATCTCAACGCCTTGTTGAGCATGTAGTAAATCTCGTTGTTGCGGAGCTGCTGCTTGAAGCTGCTGATAGTTGTGTTCTTGTCGATGTTGACGAACTCAATACCGAGAATCTCGCAGAAGTCTTCCCAGTACTCAGCAGTGATATCGTAAGAGAATGCACTGTGGTGAGTACCACCAGCGAGGATCCAAGCACCTGCACCAATCTCGAAGGTTGGCTGTGGAACCCAGAGAGCTGAAGCTACAGGGAGCTTAGGCATTGCCTTTGGCTCGATGCACTCTACCTCACTTGCGATGAGACGGAAACGGTTGCCGAGGTCAACTACAGTTGCCTTAACACCCTTACCAGTCTTAGATGTGAATACCAAACGGGCAGTCTGCTGCTTGCGGATACCGATGCCGAGGAAGTGAACCTCGAGCTTTGGCTTGTCTGTTGCGATCAATGGGCATACCTCGAGCATGTGGCTCTGAAGACTTGATGTACGGTCGGCAGCGAAGTTGAGTGTGTAGTCCTCGAGGAATGAGCAACCCTTCTCCAAGCCCTGGTTCATTACCCAGAGTGTGCGGTAGAGGCAAGCTGTCTTCCAGTCACCCTCAGCACCGAAACCATAACCCTCTGCCATCAGACGCTGTGAAGCCAAACCAGGAATCTGGTCGAAACCGCAGAAGTTTGGATCGTCGATGTCAGCATCGCCGAGGTCATCGAAGTTGGTTGTGAATGCTACTGCGTTCTCATCCTTCAATACGCGACGGAGAGCGATCTCAGCCTTAGCTGCGTTCTTCACCTTCTCCCAATATACTTCCTCGCCAGACTCATCAATCTTGATGGTATACTCCTTCTTGTACTCCTCAACGAGAGCATCAGCTTCTGCATCAGTTACCTTCTTGTAGTACTCCATGAGTGAAGATACTGGGTAGTAATCTACATGGTAACCCAAGCGCTGCTCGAATTCTACACGGTCGCCATCTGTTACGGCAACGTTGTTCATGTTCATACCGAACATCAGGCAGCGTACGTTGTGAGCATCAGCAACACCTGCAGCTACGCGAGCCCATGTTGCAATCTGCTTCTGAGCCTCTTCGCTCTTCCAGTAACCTACAACTACCTTTCTAGGGATGCGCATACGGGTGCAGATATGACCGAACTCGATGTCGCCGTGGGCTGACTGGTTGAGGTTCATGAAATCCATGTCGATAGAATCCCAAGGGAGTTCTGCATTGTACTGAGTGTGGAAGTGGAGGAGAGGCTTCTCGAGAGCCTGCAAGCCCTTAATCCACATCTTAGCTGGAGAGAAGGTGTGCATCCATGTGATGATACCTACGCACTTCTCATCGTTGTTGGCAGCCTTCATGACAGCCTCTACCTCTGCAGAAGAGTTAGCTGTACCCTTGTAAACTACCTTGATTGGAATGATGCCACTATTGTTCAGACCATCTACCATGTCCTTTGAGTGACCATCTACTATCTTAACTGTTTCGCCTCCGTAAAGAAGCTGTGCACCAGTTACAAACCATACCTCTAAATTTTCAAATGCTTTAATCATGATTGTTTGTTGTATTAATTGTTATTGTTATGTGATTTATTATCTTTATTTGAAACACTGTTGATTAGTGCTTTTTCTGTCCGTAGTAAGCGTTAGGACCGTGCTTGCGGTTGAAGTGCTTCTCTACGAGCAATGGGTTCATGGTGGTATTTGGATTAACTGAGAATGAGATGAAAGCCATCTTGGCCACCTGTTCAGCTACTACTGCGTGATAAACAGCCTGGTCAGCATCCTTACCCCATGTAAAAGGACCATGGTTCTTAACCAATACGCCAGGAGTATGAACTGGGTTGATGTTATCTTTCTTGAAACGGTCAACGATGACAACACCTGTGTTGTGCTCATATTCTGCCATCATATCCTCTGTCATCGCATCAGTGCAAGGGATGCAATCGTGGAAGTAATCAGCATGAGTTGTACCAATGTTAGGGATGTCCAAGCCAGCCTGTGCCCAAGCGGTAGCATAAGTAGAGTGAGTATGAACTACGCCACCCAACTCTGGGAATGCGCGGTAGAGAACCAGGTGGGTTGGAGTATCAGATGAAGGATTCAGGTCGCCTTCTACTACCTTACCTGTTTCCAAGTCTACCACTACCATATCGCTAGCCTTCATGGTGTCATAATCGACGCCTGATGGTTTGATGACAACCAGACCTTTCTCGCGGTCAATACCACTTACATTACCCCATGTAAAGAGCACGAGGTTGTGCTTAACGAGATCAAGGTTTGCCTTGAACACTTTTTCTTTTAATTCTTCTAACATAATATCTTTTGTTTTAAGTTGTTTATTCTATTTCAAGTTGAACGATGGGTCTTCCTCGTATGCTTTCTTGTTGAAGCGGTAGAGGGCGGCGCCTCGTTTCGAGTTGACTTTATCGATGAGTTCTGTTTTCTCGATGAAGTCGATATCCTTCACGCGTTTGCGGAAGTTGCGCTTATCAATCTCTTCGCCTATTACTGCCTCGAATACATGCTGAAGCTGTGTCAGCGTAAAGAGGTCTGGGAGGAGTTTGAAGCTTAATGGCTCATGATTGATGCGGCGGCGTATCTGTGCGATAGCGTTGCGGATCATGAGTTTGTGGTCTGAGTAAAGTTCTGGAAGTTCGTTCAGACTAACCCATTCCAATCCGTGTTCTACACGGAGGCTGTCATCATAGTCTTTCACATTGATGAGAGTGCAATAGGCGATAGAGATAACTCGCTCACCTGGGTCACGGTCGATGCGGCCGAAAGCTCCTACTTGTCTTATATAGAGGTTTTTCATTCCAGTAAGTTCCAGGATGACTCTGTTAGCTGCATCTTCGAGATTTTCTGTTGCGCCAACGAAACCACCATAGAGTGACCATTCGCCTCTTCCCGGGTCCATCTTGCGTTTGCCTATCAGTACCTGGAGGTTGCTACCGTCGAAACCGAAAATGATACAATCGACGGATACTAATACTTTGGAGTATTCATTATAAAACTGGGTCATGGTCTTTCTACTGTTTTGATGTAATGATTCAATGTATGTATAGTTGTGTTCTTTTGCTTGCTCTTCATAGAGCAGGTTCGAGAGGAAAATCAAGGAGTAAGAAGGAGAAGAAAGGATCGCGGATTTTTTCAACAGAAACAGTTTTGTCTGATCTTTGAGAAAATTCCAGACTCCTCACTTCTTACTCCTGACGTGAATAATATTTTACCAGAAGTATGCGTAGAATGCTGCGCAGAGGCCGATTACTACGAGGGTACCGATAATATCGAAGGCACCCCAACTCTCACGGATAGACTTCTTGAAGTCTGATGTGAAGGTGATTGCCTCTACCTGCTCCTTGCTTGGAGCTGGAGTGAAGCAGCTTACTACTACCATGAAGATGATGAGGAATACGAGCAACCAGCACTCGAATACGAGCCAGTTGGTCTGCCAGAACCATGCGGTGTAATCCCAGAATGCACCATCCATTGTAGCCTTACCTGTATCAGTGATGACGTTGGTAACGAGGCGGAGCATACCGATGAGGAAACCGGTAATCATGGTGTATTCACCTGCCTTTGGAGTAATCTTCTTAAAGAAGATACCCATTGCAAATACGGCTACCATGGCTGGAGCCAGGAGTGACTGGATACCCTGGAGATAATTGTACAATGTATCCATCTTCATCATGATTGGCAACCATGCGAAACCGAGAACTACAACTACTACGGTAGCGATACGGCCAACGAGTACGTAGTGAGCCTCAGACATGCCCTTCTTCAATGGCTTGTAGAAGTCCTCGGTGAAGAGGGTAGCACAGCTATTGAAGAATGCTGCCAATGAAGCAACGAGTGCGCAGATGAAACCGATGGTTACGATACCCTTGATACCTGCAGGAAGAACGGTCTTTACCATGATGGCGAAGGCTGCATCAGTCTCGTTCATCTGGATGGCACCCTTCTGAGCCAAGGCTGCTGCAATCATACCTGGAATCAGGAACATGAAGCAAGGGAGTACCTTGAAGAAACCGGCTGCGATAGTACCGCGGCGGGCACGCTTCATAACCTCTACGTTGCTCTCACCAGGAACCTGACCGAGTACACGCTGAACGATGTGCTGGTCAGTACACCAGTACCAGAAACCGATGATGGTTGCACCGATGAATACTACGAAACCAGGATACTCCTGGTACATAGAGTCACCTGCCTCCCAGTGGAACATGTGAGTTGTACCATAACCATTGTTCAGCTTGCCGCAGTAATCCATCATGTCGGCCCAACCAGCAGCTATGCTGCCACCGCCAAGGGTAGAGAGACCGAGGAAGAGTACGAGGAAAGAACCAATGACGAGGATAGGAGTCTGGATAGTTGACAATGTCATCACGCCCTTCATACCACCGAATACGGTGAAGATGGTGGTGAGGATAATCAAGCCGATGGCACCAACCCAGAAGTTCAAGCCCCAAAGATATTCGAAGAAGATACCACCTGTAAGGGCTGTAACGCTCACCTTAGTAAGGATGTAAGCTACGAGGGTGATGATAGAGAGCCATGAACCTGTGCGCTGGGTATAGCGGAACTTCAGGAAGTCTGGCATGGTGATGATCTTACCCATCTTGTTGATGAGCAACTGGTAGAAAGGTACGAACAGCCAACCCAAGATGAGGATCATCCAGCCCTGCATCTCCCAGTGTGCCATACCGACACCACTCTTGGCACCTGTACCAGCCAAACCAACGAGGTGCTCAGAACCAATGTTGGCAGCAAAGATAGCCATACCGATTACATACCATGGCTCACCCTTACCGAAGAGGTAGGCAGAAGAGTCTTCACCTTTCTGAGCCTTTCTGTCTTTCACGATTGCGTGCCAGACAGCCCAAATTACGCCGATAACTCCAATGGCGAGTATAGCCCAATCAAGCCATACGAATTCTGTTGAATTCCAATTCATAATTACTATAAGATTGTTTGTTTATTATTATTTGTTTATTCTTTTCTTTTATTGGATGCATATTATGTTAGTTTCTTATCCAGCACATTTCGTTTTTTGTCATTGCGAAAACTTCTTGTTGGATGTTAGCTGTTCCGGCGGACTTTATCCGCCGGTTCGCTAACTTTTAAACTAACTTACGCTTACTTTTTAACGCTGAATTTGTAAGCGAGGTGAGAATAGTATTTCTCTCCTGGCTTCAATGTGGCATCTGTCCAATCCTTTACACCCTGAGCAATCTTGGTTGGAGAATCAGGATATTTCTGGCTCTCGAAGCAAACGCTTACGTGTTTAGGATACTTGATGCCATGCTTGCAGGCAATACCTGTGCCTTGGAAGTTACCGGTGTAAACCTGAATGCCTGGCTCGTTGGTAAATACTTCAAGAAGGATACCGCTCTTTGGTGAGTAGAGGCTTGCGCAAACTGTTTTGTCATCGCCCTTACCATTCTTATATGTGTTCAAACACCAGTTGTGGTCGTAACCTGTGGCATTCTTAATCTGATCAAAGTTATAATCAACTTTCTTGCCGATTTCTGCAGGTTTACGGAAATCCATAGGGGTTCCATCGACACTCTTGATTTCACCAGTTGGGATGTAAAGTGAATCTGCAGGAGTGAACTTATCTGCATTGATGTACATTACCTGATCGAAACCTTCCTTAGATGGATCGCCATTCAAGTTGAAGTAACTGTGGTTGGTCATATTGACAACGGTCTCTTTGTCTGTTGTAGCGCCAAACTCGATGTCGAGTGTGTTGTCACTCTTGACAGTATATTTAGCTGTTGCTGTTACGTTGCCAGGGAAACCATTCTCGCCATCCTTCGCATTGATAGTGAAGGTAACGGATGAGTCGTTCTTCTCTGTAATGTCGTAAACCTGGTTCAACCATCCTGTAGCACCACCACCATGCAGGCAGTTGCCATTATCATTTGCCTTCAACTGGTATGTTGAACCAGCAAGTGAAAGTTTAGCATCCTTGATACGGTTGGCATAACGTCCTACAGAAGAACCATAATCTGAAGGAGAGTTAAGGGTGTCAGCATACTGATGGATATTATCGTAACCAAGAACCACATCTGTTGGCTTTCCGTCCTTGTCTGGAACGGAAATGGAAACGACACGTCCACCATAATTGGTGAGGCAAACTTCCATGCCGTTTGCATTCTTGAGAGTTACTAACTCAGTCTTCTTGCCCAATACTGTTGAATCGAAATCTGCTGGATTCAAACCAGATTGTGTGAGACTTGCATTGCTGCTTGATGAACAAGCTGAGAGGGTAGCGATAGCCGCAAAACCAACTCCCATAAATAGGGTCTTAAATGTACTCATTTTTAGGCTGTTTTTTATTGTCTATTCATTTTGGGTGTAAAATTACAATTTTATTTCGAATCTGCAAGCGTTTTCCCTAACTTTTTTTCTTCTAAAGTGTCTTTTTAACACTATTTGTATGAAAACGCCTGTTTTTGGCTTATTTGGGACAAAAAAACTGCAGTTAGCAAATACTAACTGCAGTTCCTTATATTATATATAATGTATATATTAGCAAACCTTGTGAGAACCCTCAGAGATGATTACAGGGTAAATCTCTGGAGCATGACCATATTTGGCTGTGAACTTAGCTGTAACGTCCTCAACGAACTTGTCGTAGATATCGTCCTTTACCAGGTTGATGGTGCAGCCACCGAAGCCACCGCCCATGATACGGCTACCAGTAACACCGTTCTCCTTAGCAACATCGTTTAAGAAGTCGAGTTCCTCGCAGCTTACCTCGTATTCCTTGCTCAAGCCGTGGTGAGTCTCGTACATCTTCTGACCTACTGTCTCGTAGTCGCCCTTCTCAAGAGCATCGCAGACAGCCAATACGCGGTCCTTCTCGCCCAATACGAAGTGAGCGCGGCTGTAATCCTCTTCGCCTACCTCAGCGCGAACCTCTTCCAACTGCTCCCATGTGCAATCACGGAGAGTTTCGAACTTAGCTTCTTGGTGCTTTGCTGCAATGTGCTTAACAACATTTTCGCAAGAGTTGCGACGGTCGTTGTATGGAGAACCTGCCAACTCGTGCTTTACCTTAGAGTTTACCAGGCAGAGTTTATAGCCCTTAGGCTCGAATGGGAAGTATTCAAATTCGCGGCTGTTGCAATCGAGGCGCATCAACTTACCTTCCTTACCGAAAACAGAAGCAAACTGGTCCATGATACCGCAGTTAACACCTACATACTTGTGCTCAGTAGCCTGGCCTGCGAGAACGAGATCCCATTTAGAAACCTTGTTGTCACCGAAAAGGTCGTTCAAAGCAAAAGCAAAACAGCTTTCAAGAGCAGCAGAAGAAGACATACCTGCACCGAGAGGCACATCACCATAGAATGCTGCATTGAAACCCTTTACGTCAACGCCCAATGCCTTCATCTCCTGGCAAACACCATAGATGTAACGTGCCCATGAAGCGCGAGGACCTTCAGGATCATTAACCTTGAATTCAACACGGTCCTTCAAGTCGATAGAGTAGAGCATGACGGTATCTGTTCCGTTAGGACGGATTTCTGCCATAATACCCTTATCTACTGCACCTGGGAAAACAAATCCACCATTATAATCGGTATGCTCGCCAATCAAGTTAATACGACCTGGTGACATGTAGATGTTACCTGTTTTACCATCGAAATGCTTGATGAAGCGGCTTCTTACTTTTTCAATATCCATAATTAGTTAAGTTTTTGTTGAGTTGTTACTAAAGATTTGATTATATGATTTAGCCCCAAGACTATATAAGCCTTAGGGCTAATTTATTTCGTGTTATTAATCAACAGGAATATCCTTGTTGATGTTCTTGCAACCAGCTACAGCATAGAAGAACATGTATGCCATACAGATGAGAGGTACAATGTAACTAGCCATATAGCCAGCATTGTCTGCGATGAAGTTCTGTACCAATGGCATCAATCCGCCACCTACTACCATCATCATGAAGATACCTGAAGCCTGGGCTGTATACTTACCAAGACCCTCGGTAGCGAGGTTGAAGATAGAAGACCACATGATAGAAGTGCAGAGACCGCAGAGTACCAGGAACATGGCAGCGATAGGCACTGTTACCATCTGGAATGATGTACCTGTAAATACAGGCATTTCTACTGTTGTTGACTTGCCGAGAAGTACGGCGAGGACGATAAAGATCATACCTGCACCATTGGCAATCATCATCATCATGCGGCTAGATACCTTGTCAGCAATAAAACTGGAGCAAAGACGACCAACCAGCATCAGGAGCCAATATGTACCTGCAACGAAACCACCGATAGCTGCTGCATTTGCCAAGGCTGTACCATTGATGAAACCACCACCATTTGCTGTTGTATCAGAAATGTAGAAGTTCAATGTTCCAGGAATGCCTACCTCAACACCTACATAAACGAAGATTGCGATAACGCCGAGGTTGAAGTGGCGGAAAGCCCATGGTGAATGCTCGAATACAGTCTTGTCTGTAGTCTTACCCATCTCTGGATCCTGGATAGGGATGAAGTTCAAGATAACGAATGCTGCTGCGAATACGGCAAGGGCAATGTAAAGTACGAGGTTCACATCTACCATTTTGGTATTAGCAGTAACAGTACCGATAAGGGCACCTACGAGCATTGGAGTTAAAGTTCCGGATAAACTGTTCAATGTACCCCCGATGAGGTTCAACTGGTTACCGCGGTTACCACCACCACCGATGAGGTTCAACATTGGGTTTACAACAGTATTCAAAATACAAACTGCGAAACCTGAGATGAACGCACCGAAGAGGTAAACGGCGAAGCCTGAGATGTCGGCACCGAACTTACCTGAAAGGAACTGGATGAGCACGCCTACGAATCCGGTAGCGATACCGGTGAGGGCGGTCTTCTTGTAACCGATTTTGGTGAGCAACTTACCTGCAGGGATACCCATGAAGAGGTAAGCCAAGAAGTTCATGGCGTTACCCAACATACCGATCATGTTAGCACTTCCGCTGTCAGCGAATACATTTTTCCAAATAACTCCGATAGGAGCAGCCAAATTCGTTACGAACGAAATCATGGCGTAGAGGAACATCATCGTGATAATGGCGATGATATTGCCATTTTTACTTTGGTTTTCCATTTTTTTTGATAGTTGATATTGTTATTTGTTATTATTATTTGCGAAAAGCTTGTTATACTCTTTTTGAAGAGGTTATTGATTCTCTTTTATGGTAAAGAGGTTGCTACTCTTTTCTTCTAAGAGGTTGTTTCTTCTTTAAAGACGTTAAGACTTCTCTTTAAGATTGTTGTCGCGCTGGATGAGTTTTGTCATTCAAGCGCGAAAATGGAGCAAGTGCTGTTTAGAGTACCTGCTCCATGATTTATTCTGATTTATTTGTCAATTCCAAACTTATAGATTGTCTTCTGGGTGTATGTTTCACCCGGATTTAATCTGCAACTTGGGAAATAGGTGTGATTTGGAGTGTCTGGGAACTTCTGTGCCTCGAAGCAGACTGCACTGCGACGTGGGAATGTTGCACCAAACTGTCCTGAGATACCTGCAAGGAAATTACCTGTGTACATCTGCAAACCTGGTTCTGTGGTATAAACCTCCATGGTACGGCAGCTTACAGGGTCTTTTATACGGGCAGCGAAACTCAACTCACCTTCTTCTGTCTTGTTCAATACATAGTTGTGGTCATAGCCCTGACCATTCTTGATCTGCTCGTTGTCTGCATTGATGTCCTGACCAATTGGCTTTGGTGTACGGAAATCGAATGGTGTGCCCTCAACCTTCAAAATCTCACCTGTAGGGATAGAATACTCATCGATAGGGAGATAGTAGTTTGCGTTTACCTCACAGATGATATTGTCAACTGTTGGGGTAGGATTAGCAATACCCTGGATTGAGAAGAAAGCGTGATGTGTCAGGTTGCAGATGGTTGTCTTGTTGGTTGTAGCCTGATACTTGATAACGAACTCATTGTCGTCGGTCAATGTGTAAGCTACCCAAACTGTCAACTCACCAGTGAAGCCTTCTTCACCATAAGGGCTCGTGTATTTCAATACGACAGCGCTATCACTCATGCGGGTTGCATCCCAAACTTTGGTGTGGAAACCTGTAGGTCCACCATGCAGGTGGTTGGGACCATCGTTGCATGCCAAGTGATACTCCTTGCCGTGAAGTATGAACTTGCCTTCTTTAATACGGTTGCCATAACGACCGATGAGCACACTCAAGAATGGCTCTGGTGAGTTGATGACGTCCTGTATGTTGTCATGGCCTTGGATGAGGTTGGCATAGTTGCCATCCTTGTCTGGCATCATGATGGCTACGACTGCTCCACCATAGTTAGTCACTGCAACTTCGTTGCCTTGCTTGTTTCTCAACACGAAGAGATCAGTCTTCTTGCCATTCACTGTGGTCTGAAAATCTTCTCTTTTCAAACCACACTTATTTGCTGGTTCTGTATTCATAATATCTCACTTTTTTTAGTTACCTTACTCTGGTTTAAGTAATGTACTGCAAAGTAACTAAAAAAAAATGAGTATTACAAATATTTTATGAACTTTTTGATTTAAAAAATCCTAAAACGATTCTGATAGCAAATCAGCAACGACGTAACTTGATCCGCCAATAAAGATAAAATCTTCTTTTTTTGCGTTTGCTTTTGCTTTGTTAAATGCTTGTGCGATAGTTTGATAGCATGTTCCGTTTAAGCTGTGCTTTTGCGCGTATCCGTATAATTTGTCTACAGGAATCGCTCTTTTGGTTGATGGCTGTGTCCAATAGAAAATCGTGCTTTCTTTTGGCAACTTTTCTAATAGTCCCATTACATGCTCTACATCTTTGTCGTCAACCATTCCGAAGACAATATGTTTCGTATCGGCTTTGACGGATGCAATCTGAGGTTCCAGATACTCCCATCCGGCAAGGTTATGTCCCGTATCACAGATGGTGAGTGGGTGCTCGTTGAGTTTTTCCCATCTGCCACGTAAGCCTGTCAGCTCGCATACATGTTCGAAGCCGTTCTTTATGCTTTCATCTTTGATTTCTATTCCTTCTTCCTTCAGGCATTCTACGGCTGCGGATATGGTGCAGAAGTTCTTTTTCTGATAGTTGCCTTTCAGTTCGAAGTTCATGTCTGCGTCAGTTGCATGTGCAAAATGGATAGGAGAATTCTGCTCATGGGCTTTCTTGATGAATACAGGTTGGGTCTCTTCGTTCCATTCGCCAATAACGACAGGAATCTGTGGCTTGATGATACCCGCCTTTTCGCCTGCAATCTCGCCGAGTGTATTCCCGAGGAATTGGGTGTGGTCAAAACTGATGTTCGTGATAACGGATAGGATAGGAGTGATGATGTTGGTACTATCCAGTCTTCCTCCCAATCCAACTTCGATGACGGCAAAGTCTACCTTTTGTTCTGCAAAATACTGAAATGCCATCATGGTGGTCAGTTCAAAGAACGAAGGATGTAGCGGTTCGAAGAATTTCCGGTTGTTTTCTACAAAGTCGATTACATACTCTTCGCTTACCATCTCACCATTTACGCGAATGCGTTCTCTGAAATCTACAAGATGTGGAGATGTGAACAGGCCGACCTTATAGCCCTGGCTCTGCAGGATTGCAGCAAGGGTATGGGATGATGAACCTTTTCCGTTGGTTCCTGCAATGTGGATACATTTATATTGGTTATGAGGATGTCCGAAGTGTTCATCCATTTTATACATCGTATCAAGCCCAGGTTTGTATGCCTTGGCTCCAATCTTTTCAAAAACCGGCGTGCTGGTGAAAAGATATTCAACAGTTTCTTGATAATCCATGTTATATGTTATACCTTATTATATATACAGATAATCCCCGAAAAGAGCGAACCTTTCTTTCGAAGATAGTTCGCCCTCTTCGGGGATTGCTCTTTTCTATTTATTTTTTAAAGAGATTCTTGAAACTTTCAAAGAGAGATTTTTTCTCTGCGTTATCTGCTTTGAAATTATCGCATTCCTTGAATTTCACAACAAGATCCTTTTCTTCTTTGGTCAGAGAGGTCGGGATGAAAACGGTAATATTGACGATAATATCACCACGGCCATAACCATATCCCTGAATAGCCGGCATACCTTTGCCACGCAAACGGATCTGTTTGCCTGGTTGTGTGCCTGGTTCTATTTTGATTTTCGTCTTACCATCCAAGGTAGGGACTTCTACCTCGCCACCCAAAGTGGCAGTTGCAAAGTCAAGAACAAGATTATGGTATAAGTCCTGACCTACACGCTCGAAATCATCGTTCTTTTCTACGCTTACCATTACCTGTAGGTTTCCGTAGAGACCATTGTGCTTGCCTTGGTTACCCTTTCCTTCAATGGTAACAACCATATCGTTGTCGACACCTGCAGGAATATTGATTTCTACGAGTTCCTCGCCCTTCACGATTCCGTCACCACCGCATTCCTTACATTTGTTCTTGATGATAGTTCCCTCACCGCCACACTTTGTACATGCAGCCTGAGTTTGCATCATGCCGAACATGCTGCGCACCGTTTTTAAGACATAGCCGCTTCCATGACATTCCGGACATGTTTCTGGCTGGGCACCACCTTCGCAACCTGTTCCGTGACATGCAGAGCAAGTTACATCCTTGCGAATCTTGAAGCGCTTGGTAACACCTGTTGCTGCCTCTTGGAGAGTCAGTTTTACTCTTACGCGAAGGTCGCCACCCTGGTAAACCCGCTTCTGTGAGCCGCCACCGAAACCACCGCCACCAAAGCCGCTGAAACCGCCGTGTCCGCCAAAGATATCTCCAAACATAGAGAAGATGTCGTTCATGTCCATGCTGGCACCACCGCCAAATCCGCCGAATCCACCTTGTGGGCCGTCGAAACCAAACTGGTCATACTGCTGGCGCTTCTGGGCATCGTGGAGAACTTCGTAAGCTTCGGCAGCTTCCTTGAATTTCTCTTCCGCCTCTTTGTTGCCAGGGTTGCGGTCTGGATGATACTTGATGGCTATCTTTCGATACGCCTTCTTTATTTCGTCTTCTGATGCCGACTTGTCTACGCCCAGCACCTCATAATAGTCTCTCTTAGCCATTTGCTTATTTCAAATATTGAATTTTCTTGCAGAATTCTAATGGAATGTTCTGGATTTTGAAAAATAATTCTTGATATTTCTTTCTTACTGACCTACAGCTACCTTGGCATGGCGAATCACCTTGTCGTTCATCGTATAACCTGTCTGAACGCAGTCAATGATCTTTCCCTTCTTGTCATCGCCCATTCCCGGAACCATAGCAATAGCCTCGTGGAAATCTACATCGAAATCCTTGTCGTTGGTTTCAATCTTCTTAACGCCAAGACCTTCGAGTGTCTTTACGAACTTGTTGAAAATCATCTGGACACCTTCCTTGATAGCCTTAGGGTCTTCGCTCTTGTCAGCGATGGCACGTTCAAAGTCGTCGAGAATAGGCAGAATAGCAGCTACAGTCTTCTCGCCGCCATTCAAAATCAGTTCTGCTTTCTCTTTGAGGGTACGCTTGCGGTAATTCTCAAACTCAGCAGTCTTATAGAGTAACTGTTTCTTGAGTTCCTCTACCTCTTGCTGTGCTTTTGTTAAAGGATCAACCTCTTCTGCCTTCTTGTCAGCAGCATCCGTATTGTTGTCACCTTTTTCTGTCTTGTTGTCAGTATTCTGATTTTCCTCAGTATTTTCATTTTGAGTTGTCTGCTCATTATTTTCATTCTGAACAGTCTCCTGAACGTTTCCGTCCTCTATATTAATTTCTTTTTCTTTTGACATAGTCTTAAATTTTTTAAACATGATAATTCTTGTTATTGGTTGTTTGACAAAAAGTGTGCCAACCCGATTCTCATCGAATTGGCACTATTAAATTATAAGATAATTTCGGTTGCTGTTTAAAACAGTTGAATGACTTTCTGATTAGAAGCCGTACATCTTAGCCTTCTGCTCCTTGATAGCTTCATCGTAGATATACTCATCATAAGACATGAGCTTGTCGATGGTGCCTGATGGAGTGAGCTCGATGATACGGTTTGCCACGGTGTTGATGAATTCGTGGTCGTGGCTAGAGAAGAGGATATTGCCCTTGAAACCTACCAGGTTGTTGTTGAATGCCTGAATACTCTCCAGATCCAAGTGGTTGGTTGGGGTATCAAGAATCAGGCAGTTGGCGTTCTGCAACTGCATGCGTGCAATCATACATCTCATCTTCTCACCTCCGGAGAGGACATTTACCTTCTTCAGTACTTCTTCGCCGCTGAAGAGCATTCTTCCGAGGTAGCCCTTCATGGCAACTTCGTTACCTGGACCATACTGGCTCAACCAGTCTACCAGGTTCTTGTCGCTCTGGAAGAATTCTGTATTGTCGAGTGGGAGATAAGCTGTTGTGATAGTAACACCCCACTTGTAGTCACCTGCGTCAGCCTTTCGGTTGCCGTTGATGATTTCGAAGAGTGCGGTCATCGCCTTAGGATTATGAGAAAGGAATACTACCTTCTCACCCTTTTCTATGTTAAAGTTTACATTGTCGAAGAGCACTGTTCCGTCTTCGTCGCATGCTTTCAGTCCCTCTACCTCCAGAATCTGGTTACCTGGCTCACGGTCCATCTGGAAGATGATGCCTGGGTATTTACGGCTTGAAGGACGGATTTCTTCAACGTTCAGTTTCTCCAGCATCTTCTTGCGGGATGTAGTCTGCTTACTCTTGGCAACGTTAGCAGAGAATCGGCGGATGAATTCTTCCAACTGCTTCTTCTTCTCTTCAGCCTTCATCTTCTGATTCTGAGCCTGGCGGAGAGCCAACTGAGAACTCTCGTACCAGAAAGAGTAGTTACCTGCAAACATCGTAATCTTACCGAAGTCGATATCTACGGTCTGGGTACTTACAGCATCGAGGAAGTGACGGTCGTGAGATACTACGAGTACGGTCTGTTCAATGTTGCTGAGATAGTCTTCCAACCACTCAACTGTGTCGAGGTCTAGGTCGTTGGTAGGCTCATCGAGAAGGAGGTTGTCTGGGTTGCCGAAGAGTGCCTTTGCCAGCATCACGCGCACCTTCTCTGTGTTTGAAAGTTCACCTACGAGTTTGTCGTGGCGGTCTTCCTTTACGCCGAGGTTCTGCAGAAGTTGTGCGGCATTGCTTTCAGCCTCCCAACCATTCATTTCTGCAAACTTGAGCTCCAGCTCAGCAGCGAGGTTACCATCTTCTTCTGTCATTTCTGGCTTAGCATAGAGGCGCTCGCGCTCCTTCATGTTTTCCCATAATGGCTGATGGCCCATCAGAACGGTATCCATTACGCGGAAATCGTCATATTTGAAGTGGTCCTGTTCCAAGACAGAAAGTCGCTCGCCTGGTCCCATTTCTACTGTACCCTTGTTTGGTTCAAGGTCGCCGCTGATAGCGCGGAGGAATGTAGATTTTCCGGCGCCGTTAGCACCGATGATACCATAAATATTACCATGAGTGAACTTGAGGTTTACATCCTTGTAAAGCACTCTCTTTCCAAATTGGATTGCAAGATTTTGTACTGTAATCATTATTTGTTCCTAAATATCTTTTATTCTGATTATATCTTTAATTCAGCTGCAAAATTACAAAAAAATATTTGAAACACAATGATTTATTGGCAAAAGTTACTAATTTTTAGTTAAAAACATGGTGGCTTTTTGTTATTTTGCAGAAAAGTCTTACTTTTGTAGGCTGAAACGGAGAAAATGCAGCATTGATTCTGTGTTTTTCATGTTAAGAAAATGATATCGATAACAATATGAGACAACAAAATAGAAAAGGAAATTTTAATAAGCATACCAATAATGCTTATGGCTACGGAAACCCAAATGAATATGAGCATTACATGGTAGAAAAACCTGCTCCGTTGCTGGAATGGCTGATGGAGAATGTGAAGGGACCTAGCAAGACCAAGGTGAAGCAGACTCTGCAGGGTAGGGGAATCAAGGTAAATGGCAAAACCATTACCCAGTTTGATTATGCCCTGAAGCCGGGGATGAAGGTGAGTGTGAGCAAGACAAAGAAGAATCAGGAGGTATTTAAAAGCAGATACCTTAAGATTGTTTATGAAGACAGATATCTGATTGTTGTCGAGAAAAACATCGGTATATTGAGTATGGCTGCCGGTCATTCTACTCTGAATGTGAAAACGGTGCTTGATGATTATTTTCATAAGACTCGCCAGAACTGCCAGGCGCATGTAGTACACCGACTTGACCGTGATACTTCGGGCTTGATGATTTATGCCAAGGATAAGCAGACGGAACTGGCTTTGGAGGATGATTGGCATCATAATGTGTACGACCGCAGATATGTGGCTCTGGTTTCCGGAGAGATGGAAGGAGATGAAGGTACCGTTGCCAACTGGCTGAAAGATAACAAGGCTTATATTACTTACAGTAGTGATACGGATAATGGCGGCAAGTATGCTGTTACCCATTTCCATACATTAGAGCGTACCACCGCTCATTCTCTGGTGGAGTTCAAACTCGAAACGGGCCGTAAGAATCAGATTCGTGTTCATACAGCCGATATGGGGCATCCGGTGTGTGGTGACATCAAGTATGGTAATGGTGATGATCCATGCCAGCGCTTGTGCCTGCATGCCTATGTGCTGTGTTTCTATCATCCCGTAACGCATCAGCCTATGGAATTTGAAACTCCGATACCGGCTGAATTCCGCAGGGCATTAAAGAATGATCGTTAATAGGGTGATGAATACAGATTAGTAGTTTATACTATATAATAATGTGATATGAATGATTTTGGATATTATGCGCTGGCATTGGTAGTCCTTGTTGTAGGACTGTTTGTCTTAAAGAAGGTGGCTACCTGCATGATTAAAGCAATGGTAGCTGTTGTTATGGTAGCCGTGCTGGCAGTTCTTTACTGGCTCTTCTGTTGATGGCAGAGTTGTG